>Ga0190272_10000021_pt1 | contig 140867 bp, 94 predicted proteins | sample Popmic504T_FD_133746 | JGI IMG/M metagenome (GOLD analysis project Ga0190272, IMG submission 133746) | Populus adjacent soil microbial communities from riparian zone of Shoshone River, Wyoming, USA - 504 T | ecosystem: Environmental > Terrestrial > Soil > Riparian zone | place: USA: Wyoming... | reverse complement strand
TCCTTCTCGTTCTCTTTCGGCAAAATAATCGTATCAATCCCAAAACGATGGGCCGCCAGCAGCTTTTCCTTCACGCCGCCGATCGGCAGCACACGACCACGCAGAGTTATCTCTCCGGTCATGGCCACGTTCTTTCTTACGGCAGCACGCGTCAGCGCGGAAGCCATTGCCGTTGCCATAGTGATGCCGGCCGATGGACCATCCTTCGGGATCGCGCCCTCAGGCACGTGAATGTGCAGGTCGCGTTTGCGAATAAAATCCAGATTGATCGACAAACGTTCGGCCCGCGCCTTGATGCACGTCAAGGCGGCTTGTGCAGATTCCTGCATAACGTCGCCGAGCTTGCCGGTCAGCATTACGCCACCGCGGCCTTTGGTAAGTGTGGCTTCGATCTGTAAAACTTCCCCACCGATTTCGGTCCAGGCCAGGCCGGTCGCCAGGCCGACTTCACTTTCGGCGGCCACCACTTGCTGGCGAAACTTGATTGGACCAAGCATCTCACGGACGCGCGCTGCGCCAATCGTGTCTTTGAAATCCGGAGCCACAGTTTCTGAAACAAAACGTCGAGCCAGCTTGCGGAAGCATGATCCAATCTCGCGTTCGAGGTTGCGAACGCCGGCTTCTCGCGTGTAGTGGCGGATGACCTCGATCAAGCCTTCATCGGTGAAATCGATTTGTTCAGCTTTCAAGCCATTGCCTTCGGCTTGTTTGGGTACCAGATGGCGCTTCGCGATTTCCAGTTTTTCAGTTTCTGTGTAACCGGAGAGCCGCAGGATTTCCAGACGATCCTGAAGCGCGGGTGGAATTGTATGCAGCACGTTTGACGTGGCAATAAAGAAAACCTTCGAGAGGTCGTATTCCACGTCGAGGTAATGGTCCTGGAAAGTGTGGTTTTGTTCAGGATCAAGCACTTCTAGCAACGCCGAACTCGGGTCGCCGCGGAAGTCTGCCCCAAGTTTATCTACCTCATCCAGCAAGACCACGGGATTTACCGTGCCCGCTTTTTTCATCATTTGAATGATCTGGCCGGGCAGCGCGCCGATGTAGGTCCTGCGATGGCCGCGAATCTCGGCTTCGTCGCGAACGCCGCCAAGCGAAAGCCTGACAAACTTGCGTCCGGTGGCACGAGCTATCGATTTACCCAGGCTGGTTTTGCCGACCCCCGGGGGTCCCACAAAGCACAGAATCGAGCCTTTCGGGTTTTTTACTAACTGGCGGACGGCAAGATATTCGAGAATGCGTTCCTTGATCTTCTCAAGTCCAAAATGGTCTTCGTTGAGTACTTCTTCCGCTTTAGCGAGGTCCTTGATCTCCTTGCTCTTTTGTTTCCAGGGCACATTGACCAGCCAGTCAATGTAGGTCCGGGAGACAGTGCCCTCGGCGGACATCGGCGGCATCGCTTCGAGCCGGTGCAATTCCTGAAGGGCTTTTTGTTTGGCCTCTTCGGTCATGCCCACTTCTTCAATCTTCTTTTTCAGTTCCTCAAGCTCGGCCTTTTCATCTTTGCGGCCGAGTTCCTTGTGGATCGCCTTGATTTGCTCGTTGAGGTAATACTCTTTTTGCGCCTTTTCCATCTGACGCTTCACTCGCGTTTGAATCGAACGATCCAGTTGGCGTTTCTCGATCTCCACCTCAAGTAGTTCAATCAAGCGGGCGAGACGGGCCTGGGAAGAGAACAATTCAAGGATGCCCTGCTTGTCCTCAACTGTGATCCGCAACTGTGAAGCAAGGGCATCGGCGAGGTGCGAAGGGTTCTGATTGCGCAGCGCTGTCTGCAGTGCATCTGTTTGCGTCTCGGGTGCGAGCCGCAGGTGTTGTTCAATCAGTTGCCCGATTTTTTGCACCAGGGCATCCAGGCGAGCGCCTTCTTCGTTAACTACCGGGGCACGTTTGACCAGTGCCATAAAAGCACCGTCAGTGTTTTCCACGCGCACGGTAGTCGCTCTTTCGCGGCCTTCTACGACAACCTTGATCTGGCCATTGTCCTGCTTTTGCGATTGCAGGATGCGGCCAAGAGTTCCGACGCCGTAAATCTGATCCGGTGTCGGCTCATCAACCGTGGCATCGTGTTGAGTGGCCAGAAAGATCGTGCGATCGGCAGCGAGTGCCTGCTCCAGCGCGCGCACCGAACCCTGTCGACCTATCTTGAACGCGACTTTAGTGAAAGGGAAAATAACGACATCGCGGATAGGAACCATTGGGTACCATGCAACGTCGGCTGGCGCACGATCTGAGTATTCTTCCATGATTATGACTAAATGATTTATTCCGAACTTTACGCGAAGGGCGAGCCGCCTGGATTGCCGTCTCGCCCTTTAATAACAAGTCTAATTGTATGGTATTTCCGCGGCTCGCGCTACTTGGAAGGGCCTCGCGCTTTTCCTGCAACTATCAGAACTATCCCCGTTACGGAGCCCACACAACCAACAATCAAGCTCAACACCAGCAGCAGATGAATCAGCGAGCCGCCCAGATAAAACACAACTCCAATGAGCCAAACCAGCAGTAACAAGACGGAAAGCGCGATCGAGGCGGCCAAAATTCCCAGGCCAATTTTGGTCATGTTAAGCTGCCGCGCCATCAACGCCGCTCAACCCCTCGCCGGGAATTGCGCGCTTGCGCTCGACCATTTCACTGGTAATCACGAATTCTTTGACGCGTTTCTGCGAAGGCAAGGTATACATAGCGTCAAGCAGCAGCTCTTCGAGGATCATCATTAGCCCGCGCGCGCCAACTTTCCTTTCGACGGCCTGACGAGCCACCGCTTTTAACGAATCTTCGGTGAATTTCAGTTTAACGTTGTCGAAGTCAAATTTCTTCTGATACTGACGCACCAATGCGTTTTTCGGTTCAGTCAGAATTTTGATAAGCGCAGCCTCGTCGAGTTCGTGGAGCACACCGCAAACCGGCAAACGGCCCACAAACTCCGGTATCAGTCCAAAGCGAATCAGGTCTTCCGGTTGCACCGCTCCAAGCGCCTCGGCATGACGAGCCGAACCACTTTTGACTTCGGCCTGAAATCCGAGTGACTTATTGCGTAAGCGGCGGCCGATAACTTTTTCGAGACCAACAAAAGCGCCGCCACAAATAAACAGGATGTTGGCTGTATCGATCGGGAAGAATTCCTGGTGGGGATGCTTGCGGCCGCCCTGGGGCGGAACGTTAGCAACGGTGCCTTCGAGGATCTTCAAAAGGGCCTGTTGTACACCCTCGCCCGAAACGTCGCGAGTGATCGAAGGATTCTCGTCCTTGCGACAAATCTTATCGATCTCGTCAATATAGATTATGCCCTGTTGGGCACGTTCCACGTCGCCATTCGCGGCCTGCAGCAATTTCAGGATGATGTTTTCTACGTCTTCGCCAACGTAGCCTGCCTCAGTCAACGTAGTGGCATCGACAATGGTGAAGGGAACACTGAGCATGCGTGCCAGCGTTTGCGCGAGTAAGGTCTTGCCCGTTCCAGTCGGACCAATCAGGAGAATGTTCGCCTTTTGGATCTCAACGTCTGAACGTCGCCGGCCCAACTCAATTCTCTTGTAGTGTTGGTAGACAGCGACTGCCAAACGCTTCTTCGTTTCATCCTGGCCGATCACATACTCGTCGAGAAAATTCTTGATCTCGCCGGGTTTGGGCAGCGGCGGGCGAGTGGCCACCGATTCCGCCTGTTGATCGTCGGTGATGATCTCATTGCAGATGTCGATGCATTCGTTGCAAATGTAAACGGTAGGACCCGCAATGAGTTTCTTAACTTCATTCTGCGACTTACCACAAAATGAACATCGCAGCGTATCGTCGGTTCGTCTAACCATATCTTTAGGAGATCTCCTTCGAGCTTCGATCGAACCTACTTATTGATAACCGGGGTGTGTTGGGATACTTCCGGTCTGGTAACCATTTCGTGGTAGCGCTCTACGCACTCGTTACAAATAAACGCGCTCTTGCCAATCATCTGTTTGGGAACACCCGGCGCGCGCTGTGGGGTTCCGGTAACGATGTTGGCGACCTCACCTTTCGAGCGCCCGCAAAATGAGCAGCTAAAACCGCGGGCTTTCATTTTTGCAATCATCGAGAACTCTCTGATGTTTGGGCGTGGCGAGCTATTCGCGGTGCGCTATAACTTCGTCTATTAAACCATAATCCTTGGCTTGCGCCGCAGACATTATTTTGTCGCGCTCGACATCGCGTTCTACTGTTTCAAAGGATTGTCCGGTGTGCTTGGCTATTATTTGCGAGGTCAACTCGCGCATGCGGAGAATCTCCTCCGCCTGGATGCGAATGTCGGTGGCCTGGCCATGGGATCCGCCCGAGGGCTGATGAATCAAGATACGTGAATTGGGCAATGCGAAACGCTTGCCTTTGGCGCCGGCAGTCAGCAGGAGTGCGCCCATCGAAGCACATTGTCCGACGCAAATAGTGGTGACGTCTGGCCGGATGAATTGCATGGTGTCGTAAATCGCCATGCCTGCTGTGATTGAACCGCCCGGAGAGTTGATATAGATGTTGATGTCCTTCTCGGGATCCTCAGCTTCAAGGAAGAGAAGTTGCGCGACGATTAAGTTGGCAATCTGATCATCGATGGGAGTGCCCAGGAAGATGATGTTGTCTTTGAGGAGTCGAGAGAAAATATCAAACGCGCGCTCGCCGCGAGACGTTTGTTCTACCACCATGGGGACTAGAGCCATTTAACTTAATCCTCTCAAAATGCGAAACCAGAAGTCAGAATAAAGGAGACAGAAGAAACCACGATTACGATTCTATTCTGACTCCTGACTTCTTACTTCTGGCTCCTGCTTTTCTTCTCGCCACTCTTCATCAGTAACGCTGGCGTTTTCAACTAGAAGATCGAGCGCCTTCCGATTGCGCAATCTGTCGGCGATGCTACGTTCGCCCCCATCCTTTGTCAAGACGCTACGCACCTGCGCTATGGGCTGTTTTGAGTTGCGCGCGATCGCCTGAATCTCCTCTTCAATCTCATCAGTTGAGACGTCGATCTCCTCTTTATCAGCGATGCGATCGAGCAGCAGCGAGCCGCGCACGTCAGCCTCAGCCTGGGCCTTCAACTCTTCCCGCGCTCCTTCCCAATTCATTTCCTTGCTCCGCGGATCCACCCCTTTGCTGACCATGTCGCGCACCACAGACTCGAGCAGGCGGTTCGTCTGATGGTCCACTATGCTGGGAGGGACTTCAAACGGATTACCATCGAGCAGCTTGGCCATCAAGTCGCCGCGCAAACGGTGGTCCGCCTCCATGCCGGCGCGCTTCTCCATGTCTTCGCGAATCTTGGTTTTCAAACCGGCGAGGGAATCGAAATCCTCTCCCAAACTCTTTGCCCATTCGTCATCCGCTTCCGGCAGTTCTTTAACACGTACCGCGGCAACCCTGGTCGTGTACTCCACCCTTTTCCCTGCGAGGTCTTTTGACGAAAAATCGTCAGGGTAGCTGACGGTAAAGGTCTTTTCGTCGTCAGCCTTAACACCCGTCAGGTTGTCCGTAAACTCCTGTTGCACGCCCTTTGCGCCCAGGGTCACCTCCACATCTTCTGCCTTAACGTGTTCGGCTTCAGGTTCGTCGAGGAATGTGCCATCAACACTAACGGTAACGGTGTCTCCGATTTCGGAGGCTCGATCTTCAACCGGCTGCATGGCTGCAGAGGTTTCGCGCAAGGCTTCGAGCATTTCATCAACGTTCGCGTCGGTAATCGGACGAACGCGCCGGGCAGCTTCCAGGCCTTTGTAGTTTTTCAATTCGATCTTTGGCAGGACTTCAACGTTTACGTTGACTGCAATCGGCTTTTCCCCAAACTTCTCGATCGCCTCAGCGGTCTCCAGCTGAACGTCAGGCTCGCCGATCGCATCCAGTTCATGTTTCTTTATCGCCTCGTTTACGGCAGTGGGAATAAGTTCCTGCAGAACCTCGCTACGGATCTCACTTTTAAAACGACTGCGAACAACGGACCTGGGCGCATGACCGGGACGAAAGCCAGGCACCTTCGCCTGTTTGGCGTATCGATCGCTGATGCGGTCGTAGCTTTCGTTAACGAGCTTGGCTTCGATCTCGATCTTGATCTCTTTTTGAGTTGGGGAAACGTCAATTAATTCTGTCTTCATTGATTTAACGTAGTCACTTTCTAAAGGTCTAGCAAACAGTAATCAGTAAACAGCAAACAGCAAACAGCAAACAGCAAACACCAAACATTAATCGGCAGCTGTCAGTAACCGCGAATGGTAGTCGTCAGATTACTCCTATTAAGTAGTCAGCCGACGCTCGCTAATTGCCAGCGCCGGCTGTTTGCTGACTGCTGTTTACTTTCTTTGGTGCGAAAGGGGGGACTCGAACCCCCACACCTTTCGGTACCAGATCCTAAGTCTGGCGCGTCTGCCAATTCCGCCACTTTCGCCCAGGCGTCGTGCGCCACTTGTCGAAGCGCGAAAAAGAATATCACGCAGGAAGTCATTAAGTCACAGACGCAGCGAATCGCGACCTGTTCTACCCAAAGTGGAGCGGTGGAGGCGGGGTGTTGTTTGCTGGGCTTCGCCTGACGAGAGATAAAGCTGTGTAGATTAGCGCTGAGAGAATTGACACGTCGGCGATGGGACCGAGCGAAAGCGAGAGTATTCTTCCCGGATAAGGGACACCAGCTTTTGCCAGAAACAGGTTTGGCCAGATCAGTATCCAGGTCATCGCTGACGACATCCACGGCGGGCTGTTCAGGAGTTTATAGGTGAAGAACAGAAGGAAAAACCCGATGACGAAACTGAAGATGCCCGCTCCAACCGACACAAAAACGCGTTTCAGGCTGAGCATTGGTTAAATCGAGAGAGGAATTAAGCGACGCGATAAGTCGTTTTCGTATGTCCGAGAAAGTCTTTCCCGGTTTCGCTTTTAACCATGCCAGACTGCTCGAGTTCAAAATAGGCGCGCTGAATCTCTCCCTTGTCCACTGAGAGTTTGCGCGCGAGCGCGGCGGGCGAGGGAAGGGTTTCCCCAGAGGGAATCGCTTTGCTGGAGATCAGATTCTGAATCTGTTCACGTACCTGCAGGTAAACAGGTCCTTCAGAAAGCTTCTTGAGTTCAATGTTCATAGTCGGGTTCTCAAACTGTAACGCAAACTGTTAGTTTGCGCCGGTTCTTTACATCAATACAACGCAAACTAAGAGTTTGCGTTAAAAGCTCACAACGTCCGGGTAACCTTCGATAGAGATCGCGGCTGATCCGGATCCAACCCTTTTGCCTCGGCCAGCAATGCAGCGAACAATTGTCCGGGAATTATATAGGGAATTGGAGCGCAAAACTCATCAATTTCCTTCGGCATGATGATCGCCCGTGAACAATTGCGGGCCGCCTCGAGATCGCTGGTGATGACCAGAGTGTCGGCGCGCAACTCGCGGAGCCGGCTGATCAAACCCTCAACCCCGGAAAACATCACTCCCGGTGGACCAAAGAGTATGACAGGAAAGTGGCGTTCGACCATTGCCACTGGCCCATGAAGAAAATCTGCGGATGAAAAACGTTCAGCGACCACGTAGCAGGTTTCCATTAACTTCAGCGCCAGCTCGTAGGCGTTTGCATAAGCCAGCCCTCGACCCACAACGACGCAGTTCTCCATGAAGACATATCTCTGGACCAGCTCACGGATTGGCGATTGCTGTTCCAACGCACGCGAAGCAAACTCCGGAATGGCCTCGTAGGACCACGGCGGAGTCCTCTGAGCTAGTTCGGTCGCGAGCATGTAGAAAAGCATCATCTGACCGGTGAAAGTTTTAGTGGCCGCCACGGAGTGCTCGCGGCCTCCGTGCATCAGTAGAGTTTCGTCGACGCGATTCACCATCGACGACGACGGTTCATTCGTGATGCCGACGGTGTAAGCGCCGCCGGCGCGCGCGTTTTCCAGCACCTGATTAATATCTTCACCCTCGCCGGATTGTGAAACTCCAATGACCAGCGCGTGCTTGAGATTCAGCTTGGCGCCGTAGAGCGTGTGAACGGATGGAGCCGAAAGTGAAACTGGAATGCCCGTTGTAATCTCGAGCAGGTATCGTCCGAAAAGCGCGGCGTTATCAGAGCTGCCGCGGGCTACGAGAACGATGAGATCGAGCTCGCGTCCCTGAAGAAAATTCCCGAGGCGTGAAATCTTTTGACGCTCGGCTTGAATAGTGCGAGAGAGAGCCGCCGGTTGTTCAGCGATCTCCTGCAGCATTAGAGACAAGTGTGAATGTTCCTCCCGTGACCGTCGGCACCAGGCCGGCGTTATCTTTGCGCACCTTTGCGGCCACTTTGCGTTCTCTGCGGTTCGGATTTTTTTAACCGCAAAGGGCGCGAAGGTTTCGCAAAGGAATTGGTTTCAAACTCAAGCGACTGAAGTAAGCCGAAGTCCGTTAACTATTGTAATCGCTCACGAATTCGGTTAAATACTCGTTCGTCATTTCAATCCACAGCGTAGGACAGACATTCCTGTCTGTCCCTCTCCATGAGTCATGAACAAGACAGGCAGGAATGCCTGTCCTACTAAAAAATGCAAACCACTTTACCACGAAGCGCCAAACTGCCCGGCCTCTTGTTTCTCTTACTAATCCTTTTCATGGTTGTACCCGTGGACGTTCAGGGCCAACAGCCGAGTGGCAATACGACATTCCAGGTAATCCCAAAGCCGAGAGAACTAACTCCGACCAGCGCGGCGTTCAGGTTTACGAAGGACACGCGGATTGTGCTCGCTGATCCCCGGTCCGACGCCGACCGTTTTGCCGCGGAAGATTTTGTTGCCGACGCGCGGGAGACTGCGAAGCTCGACCTGCGAATAGGGAGTGGAGGGCGCCGATCGGTCCTGGTAGGTAAAGTGAGTTCAGCAAAAATTTCAGCGGCCTTGAAAGGCGCTGGAGTGGCCATGCCCGCAGAACTCAACGATGAAGGCTACCTGCTGGCAGTAACAGCCGACCAAATAGTGGTGGCCGGACAAACCGAAGCCGGCACTTTCTATGGCCTGCAGACCCTGAAACAACTCGTTCGCGGCGAAGGCGCGGATGCTTTTGTTCCCGGCGTGCAAATCAAAGATTGGCCGGCAATGCGTTGGCGCGCGGTCTCGGACGATATCAGTCGCGGCCCCGTGCCAACGGTGGATTATATAAAACGCCAGTTGCGCACCTTCGCAGCCTTCAAGCTCAACATGCACTCCTTTTATATGGAGCACACGTTTGCGAGCGAGACGCATCCTCTGATTGGTCCTGCCGGTGGTTCGCTTACGCCCAGCGAGATTCGCGAGTTGTTTGCCTACGCTAAGCGTTATCACATCGAACTCGTGCCCCAGCAACAGACGTTTGGGCATCTGCACAAGGCCTTGAAGTTTGAAAAGTATAACGAGCTCGCCGAAGTGCCTTATGGCGACGTGCTATCGCCGCAGCAGCCCGGCACTTACAAGATCGTCGCTGATTGGTATCGCGAGTTGGACCAGCTTTTCCCCGGCCGGTATTTCCATATCGGCGCCGATGAAACATTTGAGCTGGGCGAAGGACAAAGCAGGGAAGTGGCGAAGACGCGCGGCGTGGGAGCGATCTATTTCGAACACCTCGATCGTGTGCGCGACGTGCTGAAGCCTTATAACCGGCGTTTGATGTTCTGGGGCGATATTGCGCTCAGCCATCCAGAGCTGATCGGGAATGTTCCCAAAGACATGATCGTGATGAACTGGAATTATGGGCCGCGCGACAATTTCGATTCCCGCATCAAGCCATTTAAGGACGCCGGGCTCGATCAGTTTGTTTGTCCCGGCGTTGGTAATTGGAACCAGATCTTCCCAAACGTCGATTCCGCGTCGAAGAATATTGTGAACTTCGTGCGCGATGGGCAGGCCGCTAAGGCGATGGGGATGATGAACACATCCTGGGACGATGACGGCGAGTCGCTCTTTGAGATGACCTGGCACGGCATGGTCCTCGGCGCTGCGGCATCCTGGCAGGTGTCAACGGACATGAATGAGTTTGACAAAAACTTTGACTGGGCTTTCTTTCGCAACGAAGGAAATCAGTTTGTGACGGCCGTGCGTGCCCTGGGCAGCGTTAATTCGCAGTTGGGAATAAATCAAACGGATGAGCACTTCTGGCGCGATCCGTTTACGGAAAGCTTTCAAAGGCAGTCGAGAGAGTTGCGCGAGAAGGCGAAGCAGATGCGGCTCACGGTGGAAAACGCCGACGAGTTGTTGCTCAGAAACGAAACACGCGCGCGCCGCAATCGCTCGATGATTCCGGTGATGCGGTTTGCCGCGCAGCGTTTGGACCATCTCGGCAGACGCATGCAGGTGGTGGACAAGATGAGCCAGGAATATTGGGACGCTTATCTCAATCTCGGCGACCGGCGCAAAGTGGGGCGGCTACGGAACTATTGGGGAAACATTTACAACTGGCTGCGCGAGATGGCCGAGGAGTTGGCCGTGCTGAAAGAGGATTATCGGCGGCAGTGGCTCGCGGAAAACCGGCCTTACTGGTTAGACAGCGTTACGGCGCGTTACGATCGCGCGATCATGATGTGGCTCACCAAGAGCAAGGCGCTTGAGGAAGCGGTGAGGGTTTACAACTCGAATTCCGTCCTGCCCGACCCGGAAGAGTTTGGCCTCGGACCAAGACCGACGCCGACGCCATCGCCGACGCCGAGATAAAAAAGTCCAAAGTCCAACGTCCAAGGTCCAGCGTCATGTTTAGACCACCGCTTGAACTGAAACCTTACCCTTCATTCCTTACATCCTTAGGAGGCGACTTTGGCAAAGATCGAAAAATTCGAGGACATAGAATCCTGGAAGAAGGCGCGAAGACTAACGAATGAAATCTATCGAGCAACCACCATCGGCACCTTTGCTCGAGACTTTGGCTTGAAGGATCAGCTCCGAACGAGCTGCCGTTTCGATCCTTTCGAACATCGCCGAAGGCTTTGAGCGAGGAGGCGACAAAGAGTTTTCCCAGTTCCTGTCGATTGCGAAGGGTTCTTGTGGGGAGGTTCGTGCGCAACTCTATATCGCTTTAGTCAAGGCTACCTTTCGACGGAGATCTTTAATCAGCTCTCCGTCAACGCGAGCGAGATCAGTCAGCTGCTGTCCGGACTAATGCGGTACCTCAAGAGCTCTGAGCTCCGGGGAAATAGGTATCGTTGACAACCAGGACGTTGGACATTGGACGTTCGACGTTGGACATTGGACTAGATGAAATATGCTTGATTCCCCCAGAGTCACCGACATCAAGAGCGAACGTCTAATTTCTTTGGATGTCTTCCGCGGCATCACGATCGCGGGCATGGTCCTGGTAAACAATCCCGGCACCTGGGGGCACATCTATTGGCCGCTTGCCCACGCCACCTGGCACGGCTGGACGCCAACAGATCTGGTCTTTCCATTCTTTTTGTTCATTGTGGGGGTTGCTATCCCGCTCGCATTTGGACGCCGCATTGAACAGGGCGGCAGCAAACGCGATCTCTATCTGAAAATCATCAGGCGCACGCTGATCATCTTCGCGCTTGGAATATTCCTGGCTGGTTTCCCCTACTTCCAATTCTCCACCATCCGCATACCAGGTGTGCTGCAGCGCATCGCCGTCTGTTATCTCTTGGCGTCCGTCATCTTTCTCAACACGAAAACCAGGATGCAGATCCTGATTGCAATCGCACTCTGCATTATCTACTGGCGTTTAATGATGCTCTTGCACGCCCCGGGATTTAACCCTGGCGACCTAAGCAAAGAGGGAAGCATCGCCTCCTTTATAGATAGGACGGTGCTAGGCCCACACATCTGGAAGCAGGGAAAGGTATTCGATCCGGAAGGAATACTCAGCACCATCCCCGCGATCGCAACAACGCTTATCGGAGTCCTTACGGGACAGTGGCTACGCACAGACAAATCGCAATATGAAAAGGTTGCCGGAATTTTCGCCGCGGGTGTTGTCTGCGTGGTGATTGGCTGGTGCTGGAACCCATTCTTTCCGATTAACAAATCGCTATGGACCAGTTCGTACGTCTTTTTCACCGGCGGCCTTGCGCTGACTCTTCTGGCCTTCTGCTACTGGCTAATCGACATCAAAAAGTATCAACGCTGGGCCAAACCGTTCGTCGTGTTTGGCGTAAATGCCATCGTGCTTTTTGTTGGGTCAGGTTTGATGGCGAAAGTGATGGGATTGATTAAACTGCCGTGGGGCGTCGGGCAGATCTCTTCGCAGGGCTGGATATTTCAGAAACTTTTTCTTCCCTGGGCTTCGCCAATCAATGCCTCGCTGGCGTATGCCCTGGTATTCATTCTGCTATGGCTCGGGTTGATGTGGATTCTCTACTCGCGAAAGATCTTCATCAAGATCTAAAACCTATCCGCAGATTACGCTGATTACGCAGATTATCGCTGGCACCGCAGGAAGCGGTCTTTGCTATCGTGTCCCGAAGCGCCGCCAGATAAGTAAAGCAGTCCACGAACAAAACACGAAACCAATATTTGACTTCCCTATGACGGCAGAGCGCGCTGAGCGCGCGTTAGCATAATGCCCGGGGCGGGAGCTCCGGGATCAGATCAATAGGATTGGCCTGGTCTTGAGGGCTGAGGCCCGCCAACAGGCTTGGCCTTCTGCGTCATCCTAAGGCACAATGCGGCGTCATCTCACTGGTCGACTCCTGAACAAGCTTATTCTGAACAGGACACCACATCGACGAACTGGCTTCCGTTCACAAATCGCGAAGCATTGGCTTTCACGCCTCTTAACAAGAGAAGACATTGAAGGAGGTGAGAGTCGGATGTAACGGTGGCGATGACCGCTCTCCGCGCGCCCGCTAATTCGCGCCCTTAACTTTTGGAGCTATAGATTATGGCCCGCGCTGCCAAAGAAAGATCCAAGTCGAAAGACTCGACCGCTAATATCGGCTTCGAGGCCAAGCTCTGGCTCGCCGCCGACAAGCTTCGCAACAACATGGACGCCGCGGAATATAAGCACGTCGTCCTCGGCCTCATCTTTCTCAAATACATCTCCGACACCTTTGAGGAGCATCGGGCGAAGCTCGCCGGCGGCGAGGGCGACTACGCCGGCGCGAATCCCGAGGACCAGGACGAATACAAAGCCGAGAATGTTTTTTGGGTGCCGGCCGATGCTCGATGGTCCCACCTTCAGGCCAACGCCAAGCAGCCCACTATCGGCAAGATCGTGGACGACGCCATGGTCGCAATCGAGCGCGACAACCCGCGCCTCAAGGGCGTTCTCCCCAAAGACTACGCGCGCCCCGGCCTCGACAAGCATCGCCTTGGCGAACTCATCGACCTCATCGCCACGATCACGCTTACTGCCGCCAGTGAGGGTGAGAAGACGCACCGCTCTGTCGATCTGCTGGGCCGCGTTTACGAGTATTTCCTCACCCGCTTTGCCAGTGCCGAAGGCAAAAACGGCGGGCAGTTTTATACGCCAAGCTGCGTCGTGCGTTGCCTCGTCGAAATGCTTGGCCCATACAAAGGCCGCATCTACGATCCCTGCTGCGGCTCCGGCGGCATGTTTGTGCAGTCGGAAAAATTCGTCGAATCCCACGGCGGCAAGCTGGGCGATATCAGCATCTACGGCCAGGAGAGCAACGCCACCACCCGCCGCCTCGCCGTGATGAATCTCGCCCTGCGCGGTATCGAGGCCGACTTCGGACCAGAGCACGCTGACACTTTCCGCCGCGATCTGCATCCCGACCTGCGCGCCGACTACGTGCTGGCCAATCCACCCTTCAACGACTCCGACTGGTTCCGCAAGGACGACGACGTGCGCTGGCAGTTTGGCGTGCCGCCCCGGGGCAACGCCAACTTCGCGTGGGTGCAGCATTTCATTCATCACCTCGCGCCCAACGGCATGGCCGGCTTCGTCCTCGCCAATGGCAGCATGAGTTCAAATCAGTCCGGCGAAGGCGACATCCGCAAGGCGCTGATCGAAGCTGACCTCGTGGATTGCATGGTCGCCCTCCCCGGCCAGCTCTTTTACAGCACCACTATTGACGTGTGCCTTTGGATTCTTGCGAAAAACAAAAGCACCGACGCCAAACGCGGCTTCCGCGACCGTCACAAACAGACCCTATTCATCAATGCGCGAAAACTTGGAACCTACGCTGACCGAACTCACCGTGAACTAACTGACGCAGACCTAGAGAAAATCGTCTCCACCTACCACCATTGGCGGGGACAAAAAGGCGCAATCGAATACGAGGACACGCCCGCCTTCTGCAAATCCGCCACTACCGCCGAAATCGCCGCGCACGGTCACGTGCTGACGCCCGGCCGTTATGTCGGCGCGGAGGAAGTTGAAAACGACGGCGACCCCTTCGAGGAAAAGATGCCGCGCCTTGTTGCCGAACTTCATGCGCAGTTCACCGAGTCCGTGAAACTAGAGGAGGCAATAAAGTCAAACCTCAAGGAGTTGGGCTTTGGCGAGTGACCTCATCAAAGGCGAGATACCCGACCATTGGGAGTTCACAACGCTTGGCGAAGTTTGCCGGCGTGGAGGCGGCAACATTCAGACAGGCCCGTTCGGCAGCCAGCTTCACGCCTCGGACTATGTGACTGTTGGCGTTCCTTCTATCATGCCGACCAACATCGGTGAAAATCAAATTGTTGAAGATGGAATCGTTCGCATCACCGAAAACGACGCTAACCGTTTGGGGCAACACCGTCTGCAAGCTGGAGACATTGTTTACAGTCGCCGTGGTGATGTTGAGAAGAGGGCGCTCATTCGAGAGCGCGAAGTAGGTTGGCTTTGCGGTACTGGCTGTTTGAAGGTTCGTCTTGGCTCAGGTGTGGTTGACCCGCTATTCGCGTCGATGTTTCTCGGACATCCCGCAATCAAAGAATGGATTGTTCGTCATGCAGTCGGCGCGACGATGCCAAACCTCAATACGTCAATCATGAGCGCTGTGCCGTTCGCGCTTCCACCCCTCGCCGAGCAAAAAGCCATAGCTGCCGTGCTTGGGGCGCTGGACGACAAGATCGAGTTGAACCGGCGAATGAACGCGACACTGGAGGCGATGGCGCAGGCGCTGTTCCAGAGCTGGTTCGCGGATTTCGATCCTGTCCGCGCTAATCTCGACCGCGTGCGACCCGCCGGAGTCGACAAGGCCACCGGTAGTCTCTTTCCAATCCATCTCGAAGATTCTCCACTTGGAAAAGTGCCGGCGGGCTGGTGTGTTCTGCGGTACGCAGATGTTCTGACACCTCATAGTGCGCGGGTCGGTGAAGATAGCGTTCCCGAGTTCTCGGCGACGGTAACCGGGTTGTCGTCGCGGCACGAACGGTTCAAAAAGCAACTCTCCAAGTCGCAGTCGAAGAACAAGCGAATCGTTGGCGGTGACTTGGTCTTCGGGTTCAGCCGTGAAGTAATTAACTTCGGACTAATGCGTGAACCCGTCGGAGCTGTAAGTCCGGTCTACGAGGTCTTCAAAATCGACGCCTCCAAGATCGAACCCGATTTACTCGAACGCCACTTCCGATTCAACATGCCCTACTACATGGACATTCTGAAACCCGGCGCACGTGAAGGAAAACCCATCGACCGGGATTATCTGCTGAGGAAACATGTTCTCGTCCCCGACATCGTCATCCAGCGTGCCTTTCTCGCCACAATCAAGCCGTGGTCAGACAAAATCAAAGCCAACGAGTCCGAATCTCGCACCCTCGCCGCTTTGCGCGACACCCTGCTGCCGAAGTTGCTGAGCGGGGAGGTGAGTGTTAATCGATCAGAAAGGAACTCGTCCACTCACTTATGAGCACGAACACCACACCCAATTTCAATACATCTCTCTCAAGCCTTGCTCTGCTCTCACTCCAGTTGGGCGAAGGAAAAGACTACTTGGATTACCTCAGTGGATTCGTGATCGAGGCACTGCATCAGCTAAATTCCCCGAGCTTCGACAGTGTCGCAGTTCAAGCACTCATTCAAAGCGAGTTTGGGCTAAAAATACCGGCGGCGACGATCGCAATTTATCTAAAACGCCTGCAGAAAGCGAAAGTGGTGCAGCGGACTCCCGATGGGCACCAGTTCCGCATTGTCAATCTTCCTCCGAGTTCAATCGGGGGAGACCGTGAAGCGACTAGAGGAAGAATTAATGAAGTCATTAGACAGCTGAAGGCATTCGCAGCAGACCGCTACGAGCGGAATTGGACCGAAGAGGAAGCTGCTGCTGGACTAACCGCTTTTGTTCGCGATTACTCGATCGATTTTGTCCGCTTTTCTGAATTTCGCAGTCCACTGCCTGAGCCTGCCGCAAGTTCCGCATCCGAGCATTTCATCATCGCCTCGTTCATTCAGCACTGTGCCCAAGACGCCCCAGGAACTTTTGAGAGTGTTAAGACACTCGTGGAAAGTCACATCCTCGCAAACGCGTTGCTATGCCCAGACCTGCAAGACAAAGGGTCAGGTTTCAAAGATGTAGTGTTCGTTCTGGACACACGCTTAATGTTGAAGGCCTTTGATCTTGAGGCGCCAATCGACACGGAAAACACGCGAGGCCTTCTCGAAACCGTGCGCCGCTTGAAAGGCATCCTCCGCATTTTCCCGGACACTAAAGAAGAAATTCGTGCGGTTCTTCAAGGAATCATTCGTGGTTACCAGCATGGGGGGGCAAGAGGTCCAATCGTGGAGGAATTGCGAAAGCGGGGACGTGGAATCGCAGATGTTCTCTTGGCTGAAGCTAATCTTGAGGAGAATCTCACGTCTTTAAATATCTCAACGTTGCAATCCCCGCCTTATGACGAGCGTACATATCGTTTTCAAATCGATGAGGAATCGTTGCGCGCTGAGCTGGAGGAGGAACTTGGCTATGCTTTAGGCCGTGCTGCGGACCACGATGTCCATGTGGTTCGAAGCATTTTCGCATTGAGAAAGGGGCGCCGGATTTCACGGATTGAAGATAGTGGTTTTGTCTTTCTTACTACGAATACGGCTCTATCAAGAGCGGCATTTCACCAGCAACGAGCAGAGAATCAGGGCTGGGTGTTTTCGTCAGTAATCACGGACTATCATTTGTCACACCTCGCGTGGTTGAAGTCTCCCATGCAGTCCGGCGACCTTGCGCGAACGGAAATTCTTTCGAGCTGCCATGCCGCAATGCGACCGGCGCAAACGGTATGGCGAAGATACATCGCCGAAGTTGACCGACTAAAAGCGGAAGGGCGTTTCTCTGAACGCGACCACGAGGTTCTGCGCCTCTCGCTCAACGCGTCGGAGGAATTGATGGACGTTACGCGTGGCGAAGTTGACGGAATTACAGAGCAAAATCTCCGCGCCATATTAACGCGACTTGAGGAGAGCTACGCTGCGGACAAGGAAGAGAAACTTAAACAGGAGCGCTTTGCTCATGAGTCAACGATGACCACCTTAGCCGAACGCGAACAGGCGCTCGTATATAGCCAAAAAGAGAAGGCAGCTGCAGAAGAGCGTGAGAGCCAACTGCAAGCCGAGAAAGCGAAGGCTGAGGAAGAGCTTAAACAGCTTAAGTCCTTCGAGGAACAGGCACGCGCCCGCGAGGCTGCGCGAACCGAGAGAATCAACCAGATTGCGGAACGAACGGCGCGGATCGCTTTCGTCGTGTCAGCATTTCTTTTCGTTACCGTCGGAGTAATGGCTCTGCTGAGTAACTTGAGTCCATGGCTCGGAATACCTGCGGCAATAGTCGGCTTTTTCAATCTCTGGATCGGCTTCTCAGGGAACATGGTTGAACGAGCAGTGAAGGAATGGGTAGCCAGACGATTGTCGCAATTTATGAACTGATCCGATGTCCCTCAACGAATCCATTGTCGAAGCCACCGCCCTCGAATGGTTCGGGGAGCTGGGCTATGCGATCGGGCAAGGTCCACATCTCGCGCCCGGCGAACCGGCGGCGGAGCGGGAATCGTTTGGCGACGTGGTGCTAGCGGGTCGCTTGCGCGAGGCCATCAGGCATTTGAATCCAGGTATTCCCGAGGACGCGCGCGAGGAGGCACTGCGCAAGGTGCTGAGGATCGCGACGCCTTCGCTCACGCAGACGAACCGTGCCTTTCATCGGATGCTGCGCGATGGCGTGGCGGTAGAGTATCCACGGCCCGATGGCAGCATCGCGGGCGATCATGTGCGGCTGGTGGATTTCGGCGATGTGCGCGCGAACGACTGGCTCGTCGTAGACCAGTTCACTGTGATCGAAGGGCAGCACAACCGGCGGCCGGACATCGTGGTCTTCGTCAACGGGCTGCCGCTGGGCCTGATCGAGCTGAAGAACGCGGCGGATGAGAACACCACGATCTGGAGCGCCTATGCGCAACTGCAAACCTACAAAGCGGAGATTCCCACCCTCCTGCATTACAACGCTGTTCTCGTTGTGAGCGACGGTCTGCAAGCGCGCATCGGTTCCATCACGGCGAACCAGGAGTGGTTCAAAGTCTGGCGAACGATTGAAGGCGAGAGCGATGCGCCAAAGACTGCCCTGGAACTCGAAGTCCTGGTGCGCGGCGTGTTTGATCGGCAGCGTTTCCTCGACCTGCTTCAGCACTTCATCGTTTTCGAGGAAGATTCGGACTCGGGCGCGTTGCACAAGATCATCGCGGGCTACCATCAGTTTCATGCGGTGAACGCGGCGGTGGAGGAAACGATTCGTGCCAGCGGCATGGGCATCGCCGGTCGAACCAAAGGTGGCAAGCCGGGCGACCGTCGCGCGGGGGTGGTCTGGCACACGCAGGGCAGCGGCAAGAGTTTCTCGATGCTCTTCTATGCGGCGCGGGTGATCCGCGAGAGTGCGATGCAGAACCCGACCCTCGTAATGCTGACGGACCGCAACGATCTCGACGACCAGCTTTTCGGCCAGTTCCAACGCTGCTCAGATATTCTCGGCCAGACGCCCGTGCAGGCCGCGAATCGCGAGAAGCTCCGCGAGTTGCTGGCAGTGGCGAGCGGCGGCGTGGTCTTCACTACCATTCAGAAGTTTCTTCCTGAGAAGGGCGAGCAGATGGCGGCCTTAAGCGAGCGCCGCAACATCATCGTCATCGCCGACGAAGCGCACCGTAGCCAATACGATCTCATCGACGGTCTTGCCCGGCACATGCGCGATGCCTTGCCGGGAGCCTCCTTCATTGGCTTCACCGGCACGCCGATCGAAAAGACCGATGCAAACACACGAGCGGTGTTCGGCAATTACATCAGCATCTACGACATCCAGCGCGCCGTCGCCGACAAGGCTACGGTGCCCATCTATTACGAGAGCCGCATCTCCAAGTTAAGCCTTAACGCCGCCGCGATGCCGCAGATCGACGCGGAGTTTGAGGAGATCACTGAAGGCGAGGAGCTGACGAGAAAGGAAAAGCTCAAGACCAAATGGGCCGCGCTGGAGGCCCTCGTGGGCGACCCGAAGCGCATCGCGCTCATTGCCGCCGATCTGGTGGCGCATTTTGAGAAGCGCCTGGAGGCTATGGACGGCAAGGCGATGATCGTGTGCATGAGCCGCCGCATCGCCGTAGATCTTTATGATGCGCTCATCGCATTACGTCCTGACTGGGATAGCACTAAGGACGACGACATCGAAGCCGAGAAAGGCAAGGCCTGCGTGGTGAAAGTGGTCATGACCGGCAGCGCCGAGGACGGCCCAGACTGGCAGCCGCACATCCGCAATAAGGAGAAACGCCGCACGCTTGCCAACCGGTTCAAGGACAGCAAAGACTCATTCCGCATCGTGATCGTTCGCGACATGTGGTTGACCGGCTTCGACGCGCCCTGCCTGCACACGATGTATGCCGACAAGCCGATGCAGGGCCATGGCCTCATGCAGGCCATCGCCCGCGTGAACCGCGTCTTTCGCGACAAGCCCGGCGGTCTGGTGGTGGATTACCTCGGTCTGGCCGATCAACTCAAACACGCCCTTGCAACCTATACCGAAAGCGGCGGCAAAGGAGCACCGACTTACGACATGGCCCAGGCCATCGCCGTAATGCTGGAGAAGCACGGCATCGCCTGCGACATGATGCATGGCTTTGATTGGTCGGTCTGGGTCACCGGCACAGGCGGACAAAGGCTCGCTTTGATTCCCGCCGGACAGGAACACATCCTGCAGCAGGACGACGGCAAGAAGCGCTGGGTGCAGGTGGTATCTGAACTCTCGCGTGCTTTCTCACTCTGCGCCGCCAGCGATGAGGCCACCGACATCCGCGACGACGTGAGTTTCTTCCAGGCCCTGCAAGCTGCATTAAACAAGCAGAACAGCAGCAACGGAAAAACACCCGAGCAGATCAACGCTGCCATCCGCCAGCTTGTGTCGAGTGCCATCACGACCGAAGGCCAGGTGATCGACGTCTTTACCGCCGCCGGATTGCCGAAGCCGGACATCAGCATCTTGAGCGACCAATTCCTCGCCGAAGTGCGCGGCCTGAAACATAAGAACGTCGCGGCCGAGTTGCTGGAGAAGTTGCTCAGGGACGAACTCAAGGTCCGTTCAAAGCGGAACCTTGTGCAGAGCAGGCTCTTCAGTGAGAAACTCAAGAAGACCTTAAACGCTTATCACAACCGCGCCATCGCCACGCAGGAAGTAATCGAGGAACTGATTAAGCTGGCGAAGGAGTTAGACGCCGCCACCAAACGCGGCGATGACCTCGGCCTTACCGACGACGAGGTTGCTTTTTATGATGCCCTCGCGGCGAACGAGAGTGCGGTGGAAGCGATGGGCAACGACCAGCTCAAAGTGATCGCCGCCGAATTGATAACTAAGGTACGGCAAAGCGTGACTATTGACTGGACTCTCCGTGAGAGCGCGCGAGCCAGGATTAGAGTGATGGTGAAACGCATCCTCAACAAATATGGTTACCCACCCGATCTCCAGGAAGAAGCCGTTAAGACCGTGCTGGCGCAGGCAGAACTGCTTTGCGCGGATTGGATGCAATAACGCAATGTCCGAAGGACGGGAGATTGGGAGATTGGGGTCAGGCTTGCGATTTTGCGATCTGTGTCGCTAGACACCGTTGTGTTGTGCAATGATTTCTGAGCCAGCCTTTTAGAATCGCAATATCGCAAGCCTGACCCCGATTTCGATTGTCACAAACAGCGGCCAGTAATCGGCAAACAGCAATCAGTAACAGGTGGAGTAACTGTAATTGCTTGATTGGTTCTGTTGGTGAGCGTACGATTCCGACCTAGCTTCGTATCGGGCACCAGAATCTAGAACATCGGGCACAGAATCTAAACGTAAGTGACATCTTGCGATGCAGCGTAATCTTCGTAGAATTCTCGTCCTCTTCCTTTTCCTCGTTTCTTTTTTGGGTCTGAGATTTGCCGCGGCGACTGCCTGTGTGCTCCTTCCTTTACCTACAGTGCTTGATGAGTACGAGCGGGCTGACGTCGTGATTACCGCCCGCATAGTCTCCACAGAAAAATCAAAAGAGCCGGACCCCGACTATCTGGATAACCACTATGCCACCATGGTGGTCCAAAGGGTGTTCAAGGGGAAGGTAAAGGTGCAAGACGCGCTAAGGTTCGCATCGGGTAATGGCATAGATTGCCTTTGGCAGTTCCATGAGAAGGATATCGGGCGCGAATTTCTTTTGTATCTGGACGCTCCCGACGAAGCTTCAGACTTCTGGTACGTGGGACAGGGCAGGTCACATCGAGTGAGCTACGCAGCAAACGATCTTCTCTACCTTAACAATCTCGACAAAGTACGGGGCCAGACCCGAGTGTCAGGAACTCTTTACGCTGATATTCCCCTGGCTGGCAAAACGGTTCGCATCATTGGAGAAACCAAAACCTCCGGAAAAAACAAGACTTTCGAAGCCACAACAGATGAGCACGGTGTCTACGAGGTTTACGGTGTACCGCCTGGGAAATATCTGATTGCGCCAGAGATGCCTAACGGCTGGATAATAGACAGGGAAGAGTCTACTCCTACGGTCTCAGAAAGACCTATGCAATCTAACTCGCAAAAGGCATTTACGCTGCGAGCGAAGAGACACGCTGTCATAGACTTCGCATTCAAGATTGACAATGCGCTGGAAGGTCACGTTTATGATCAGAATGGGCGACCCATGGCCAAGGCCAGCATTGCGCTCGTGTCGGAGAAGGATGGCGTCGGCGAGAGGTCTCAGTTCATAGAGGAAAAAGGTCAATTTAAGTTTGAGTCAGTGCCGGCTGGAAAGTACAAGCTTATGGTCTATGAAGATAAGCCTGACAGCGGGCGGATAACTCGGACTTCCGACTATGACCCTCAGAAGTCCAACCTACTGACGACGCTGACTGTTGATCTTAAACATGGTGAGAGCATGCGCGGCCTAAAGATCATTGTCTCAACCACGGCGGGGAGTTCGACTCGGTAGTGCGACGGTTGTGGAGCGCGTCGAGTCGAAGCGCTGAAGGCGCGAATAAGGTAGCCAGGGGCAAGTCGCGATGAAATCGGGACGACGCCCCTGGATAAGGATCTCACACAACAACTTCGCCGACCCTCGATGGGTCGGCGTTCTTGTTTTAGATTCTTTCGCCCTGTTGGGGCGAAAAGGATTCAGGAGGGCGGTGGTCCAGGGGTGGCGTCCCGATTTCATCGGGACTTACCTCTGGCTACCGTATGTAACGCCTATGGCGTTAGGCCCGCCCGCTAACGCAGGCGGTTCTGACAAGTGCTTCCGGCGCGTGGGTGTTCGACAAGCTTTAGCTTGTCGTGAGCGACAAACTGAAGTTTGTCGAACATTTGTAAGGGCGAAATGCCGCAGACGCGGAGGGTGATGAAGAGGATTGGAGGCAAGGAAAGAGGAGTGGACCATCGCGCGATATTAAAGAAATATAAATCAAAGGTTAGAGAAACATTAATCGAAAAATTTATCGGATCAATCGAAAAAAATTGTTGACGAGAGAATTTAGTGGGCGTATATTGCGCGCGTTTGGACCAGGTAATTCTCGGTGTTAGGATTTCGGCAACACTCTTTGTGTTTTGTTCTTTAGTTTTGGTGACGCGATAGGGGTGAGTCTCACACGCGTTGCCAGCAACCGCTCCCACGGCACGCTCGCAAGAGCGTAGAGGTTGTGCTCATGAGTTTGTTCTCACGGTCGAGTAGTAATCAGCAAACAGCAATAAGCAAACAGCAGAGCAGCAATACCTCGGCAATCGATTTTGATTGTGTGGGTTGGGGTGTGTCGACTTCGCGTTGCGAGGTATTTGGTGAGGCTTGGGTGGTTGCCGCCGGAGGGTTGAGCGTTGATGACCAGGCTGTGGGGCACTAGCCCGACCGTGAGGGAGGGCTCACAAGTGCATGATTGAGCCCTCCCTGACGGTCGGGCTAGTGCCCCGACGGCCAGCAGACTAGCGGGGAGTCCAGTCGATTGATTTTAGGCTGTTTGACTGTATCCCTTTGAAGAAATAGGGTTTACGGAGGGTGTTCGTTGTTGCGTGGAAGGCGCTCATCGTCAAGAAGTGGCGGCTCATCGTCAAGAAGTGGCGGCTCATCGTCAAGCAACGGCGGCTAATCGTCAAGCAACGGCGGCTAATCGCCAAGCAGTAGTCGCTCATCGGTAAGCAACGGCGGCTCATCGCCAAACAACGGCGGCTCATCACCAGGCAATAGTCGCTAACGATCACGCGGAAGCCGCTCACGGTCGCGAGTCGGCCGCTAATGGTCTTGCGAATACTTCTTATCGGTTTGCGCAGATAACTCAAGGGGGCGCGAAGCACGCCTCACGCCTTGGCCAATCCGGCGTGAGGTCTACGCTCACAGCGCAGTGGATGGCAGCTACCGCGTGACGAGCAATACTCACTACTGCCCATTAGGAGATCCTTCATGAACAGAACACAAACAAATCGCGTGACGATGTATAAGACGGTTGACGAATATCTCGTAGGGCGCAATTCCGTGTGGAGCACGATGGCCCCTTTCGCCGCCGCGATGTTGCAATACAGGGACAAGCTTGCGGCGATCGATCCCGTGGCACAGCGGCAGGAAACTCCGGTGACTGGGGCCGGTGCGGACAAAGCCGAGGCGCGCGATGCGCTTGAGGACGTTTTGTTTCTCACGTGTCAGGCGCTCGGGGTGTTGGCCCACACGAATAATGATCACGAACTGCGCGCGCTCGTAGATGTGAGGCCGACAACGCTGGATAGACTAGGCGAAGAAGAGCTCGCAAATCGGGCGGCCAACGTGATCGCGAAAGCGGACGCGCAGAAGACGCAGCTCGCGACGCTGCAAGTGACGCAGGCGAACCTCGATGAGCTCGCCGAGGCGCTTTCAGATTTCCAGGCGGTGAAGGCAAAGCCACGATCCGCAGTGGTGGAGCGTGCGGTGCAAACGGGATCGCTTTCGGGTTTGATTCGAGAGGCGGGAAATACTCTCCGCGATCAGATCGACCCGATGGTTAATCTGTTTCGGCGTACGAATCCCGAGTTTGTGGCTGGGTACAGAAGCGCAAGAGTGATTGTTGATCGAAGAGGAAGCCGGCCGCAGCCGGTGGAGGCGAATCCAACGACGCCAACGCCGCCGTCGGGGTAGTTGTTGATATTGGGTATTGCTCTGCCAGGAGCGCAATGGTTGTTCACGATCGAGTCAAAGCGCCGAAGGCGCGGAATAAAGTAGCCAGGGGCAAGCGCGTTTCGCGCGACGCCCCTGGATCAAGTGTCAATCAACACAACGCCGACCCTCGATGGGTCGGCGTTCTTTCTTGCGCCCCTTCAGGGCGCGATTGTGAACGAGTGATCCAGGGGTGGCGTCCCGATTTCATCGGGACTTACCCCTGGCTACTTTATGTAACGCCTTCGGCGTTAGGCCCGCCCGCTAACGCAGGCGGTTCTGACAAGTGCACTTCCGACGTTAGGGCGAAATCCGCGCGCGTGAACTTGACAACGAAGACTTTGGACATTGGACGTTGGACCATTCTTACGGTCCGAAGCGTCCGCGATACTCTGTCGAAAGAATAAACGCTCTGACCATCTCGGCACGTTTGATTCGTGCCAGCGCCACCTGTTCATTGCGCACGTCCTCTCCGGCGACGCTGAACAGATCCATTTTATTGAGCCAGTAGTCGAAGCCGGTGTAGTCGCTATCCGGCGAGTCGTTCGGATTGCGGCGCAAGTAGCCAATATATTGAATCAGCACGAATGCCTGGTTGTATTGCCGGTTATACACCGATCCGCTATCCGCAACATTTCTGAGCGCCGCGGCCCGGCCCGCAACGTCGCCTGCGCCGAAAGCTGTAATAGCGGCGTTGCGTTCAGCTGTAGTCGGCGTGACCTGGGAGTTCAGGAAAAGCTTGTCTACAAACTGTGCGGCAGTCATCGAGCCCGGAAACTCCGCGATAAACTCCGCACGCTGAACCCACCTTTGAGCAAATTCCTGCTTGTTCGTCTCCAACTGCGCCTGCCAATTGCCAACCCCGACTACAACGCCTCGACTTATCTCCTGTGTGTCGCGCAGGAATTCGCGATAACGCGGCATACCGCGCGGGCGCCCGGCGGAGTCTGTGAATGTCTCTTTATAGAAACGAAAGACGAGGTAGCCGGTCTGCTGAAATTCTATTGAGACAAAGAACGCCGTTGAAACGTTTGTACGGGCGCGATCGACGCACGCGACGTCTGAGCCACAGGCGTTAATCGGATCGATCCAGAAAAGCTGACCTCCAGAGTCGGCCTGGCGGTTCAGGAAATCGTGGTAATGAGTGCCGACGAAGATCGCGGGATCATCGATGACGTTAGTCGCAGGCTCCGCACCATCGTCAGTTATCTGAATCGTGGCAACGGCCGTCAGACATGAAATCGTCGCGCCGCCCATGGGATTCGAGAGCGCGACGGTAAAAGTCTCGTTGCCCTCAACTTTGGAATCCTCGTTGACCAGGATGTCGATGGTCTTCGACGATTCACCTACACCGAAGCGAAGGGTGCCGAGTGCGGTCGTGTAATCCGAGCGCTCTGACGCGGTCCCGTTGGCGGTCCCGTAGTCCACCGTGACCGGTCCCGAGAGGTCTCCCGTGCGCGAGACAGTGAGCGTAAGGGTAGTCACATCTTCCTGCACCGTTGGTGCCGTTTGCGTGAACGCAAGTCCCGAGGCCGGGCCCGCAACTGCGTCGCTCAGCTTGAACGCGAAGGCGTCGCCTCCGAGCCCGAAGTCGCTGCCCGCGTACGTGGCCTGGATGGGGGTGACCGTGGGGAAGTTGGTCGAATCGGTTCCCCCCGTGACGTAGGCGTTGCCGGCGGAATCTACTGCGATGGCGCGGCCGATCTCGATCGTCGTGCTATCGCTCGAACCGCCGAGGTAGGTCGAGTAGGCGAGCGCGTTGCCCGCTGCGTTAATCTTCGTGACGAAGACGTCGGCCCCGCCCGCCCGCATACACTGGATGGCGTTGGCCGTCGGGAAGCTCGTGTTCGAGCCGCTGCCGCCGGTGACGTAGGCATTACCCGCCGAGTCTACCGCGATGCCGTGTCCGACTTCTCCTCCGCTGCCGCCAAGGTAAGTCGAGTAGACGAAGGCGTTGCCCGCCGCGTTAAGCTTTGTGACGAACGCGTCCTGCGTGATGCTGACGCCGCCGTTCGCGGGTTGCAAGGCGTTGGCGACGGGAAAGTTGGTTGAATTAGTCGTTCCCGTGATGTAGGCGTTACCGGCGGAGTCAACCGCAACCGACTCGCCTTGATCGTCGGCGGAGCCCCCGAGGTAGGTTGAATAGACGAGCGCGTTGCCCGCTGCGTTGACTTTGGTCACGAACCCCTCTTGCCCGCCGCCATTCGCGGCCTGGATCGCGTTGGCCGTCGGGTAGTTGGTCGAGCGCGTGTCGCCGGTGATGTAGGCGTTGCTGGAAGAGTCAACGGCGATGCCCTCCGCCAGTTCGAAGTCAGATCCGCCGAGGTAGGTCGAGTAGACGAGCGCCGAGCCCGCCGCATTGAACTTCGTGATGAAGTTGTCTCCACCGCCGGAGAGTGCGGCCTGAATGGCGTTGGCCGTCGGGAAGTTGGTCGAGTTAGTGATACCCGTCACGTATGCGTTGCCGGAGGAGTCGACCGCGATGCCCTCGCCGAACTCAAGCGCGCCGTCGCCGCCGAGGTAGGTCGAGTAGACGAGCGCGTTGCCCGCCGCGTTGAGCTTTGTTACGAAGATGTCCTGAGCGTTGCCGGCGCCCTGCGCTGCCTGAAACGGATTGGCGGTCGGGAAGTTCGTCGAACCGGTGAAGCCCGTGACGTAGGCATTGCCCGCGGAGTCAATCGCCAGGCCGCGCGCCTGATCGGTTCCGTCGCCGCCGAGGTAGGTCGAGTAGACGAACGCCGTGCCGGCGGCGTTGAGCTTCGTGACGAAGGCGTCCTGGAAGCCGCCGTTCGCAGCCTGGATGGCGTTGGCCGTGGGGAAGTTGGTCGAGGTAGTGAAACCGGCCAGATAGACTTGCCCGGTCGAGTCCACCGCGACGCTCCACCCCTGGTCGGCCCCGCTGCCGCCGAGATAGGTTGAATAGACAAGCGTCGGGTCGATAACGAGCGGCAGGCTCGGATCGTAATCACCGAGGGTGAAGCCGATGCCTTTTTCGGAGTCGAGATTATAACCACCTGAAACTACGCGGCGCTCACCCGCCACTTCCTGGTAGATCAGCGGCTTGGGTTGACGCACGACTTTCTTGCCTAAGCTGAGGACCAACTCACCTTCAGTATTAACTTCGATCTTATCCGCGCCGTCGAATTCGAGTTTGATAGCTTGCGGGTCACGACCTGGCGCGACGACAAAGTCGTACTCCAGCTGCCGCTGGTTTCCGTAATAGACAATGTCGATGCCCGGATAAACTTCCGTATAGCGCACTTTTGAATATGTGGGAATGTCTGTGTGCCACGTCGATTCATCGTTGCCTTTGAAATAATTGACTCTGCCGGGCGCCTCTTCGCCGGACACATCAGCGTTCGCGTTTGCGCCCGCCAGTTTCATCCGCAGAACCGATTGAATCGATTGAATCGATTGCTGATTGCTGATTTCGGAATTCGGATTGGCTGAGGGCGAGGTGGTGATCTGATCAGTGCTCTGATTCCCCAATCCGAAATCCGCATTCCGCAATCGGAACGTGGCCTCAGTCGGTTTCAAAAACAAGGTGTAGCCTGCACCGCGCGCGAGGAAGTTAACCGAAGCGTCGGTTTGTCCCTGGTTGGCTTCAAAGCTCAATTCGATTCGTCCGTAGGCTTCAGCGGCCTGTTCGCCAGTGAGCTTTTCAGAGCTGGCCGGGCCTGCGATCGCAGGGGCGCTTGTCCTGGGTAAACTCGACCATACGACCAGGGCGAGGATGCCGGCTGTTGTGAAGATGAATAGGATTAGTTTGTATGGACGGCTTAAGACGAGGACAGTTTTCATTGTCTCCTCCTTCTGGCTCGTAGCGAGTTCAAAAACGAGTTGAAATTGGTTGTGGGCGAACAGGGGTACGCAGCTCCGATTGCGATTTGGGAACGAGCTGTTGAATTCGCCAGTCAGATTTCCGCGACAGAATATTTCATGATTCCCGTCATCAGCAAGCTTTTTATTTGCATGGGGGCGGGGTACTTACCCCGTTACCTTTGCTTGCTACCTAAGGCTCTCAGCGTTGTAAGCTTCCGCCGCTCCGTCAGGAGCGAAACATCGCGCTCCTGACGGAGCGCTAATGATCGGTCGCTTGGTTGCTATAAACATTACGCTCCTGGCGGAGCGTCCAGAGTCCGAAGTCCAAAGTCCGGAGTCCAAAGTCCAAAGTATTCGTTGCGAAAGTTGACCCCCGGAATTCAGAGGCAACTAACGAGACGAAGACTTTGGACTTTGGACCTTTTCATGGCCCGAAGCGGCCGCGATATTCAGTGGAGAGAATAAAGGCCCTTACCATCTCCGCTCGCTTGATGCGCGCGAAGGCCGTGGCCTCGATACGCGCATCCTCGCCCGCTGGTGTGTGGGTGTCCATCTTTTGCAGCCAGAAGTTGAAGCCGTCCAGGTTTGTGTCTGGCGCATCGTCGGGATCACGGCGCATGAAGCCGAAGTATTCGACCAGAACGAAGCCTGAGTTATAGAGGTTGTTGTTGACCGAGCCGCTATCCAGGGCGGCCGTCAGCGCCGCGGCGCGACCCGACGTATTTCCAACGCCATAGGCGGAAACAACTGCCGCGCGTTCGGCCGCAGTGGGCGTTGCGCCCGCGTTTGCAAACAACTTGTCGGCAAACTGCTCCGCCGTCATCGCGTCGGGGAACAGCGTCCTGAAAGCATCAGTCTGGACCATCAACTCGGCAAAAGCCCGGCGCTGCGCCGCCAGTCGTTGCTCCCAGTCGCCAATTAGGACCTCAACGCCTAAGCCGATGGCATTGAACGCACGCATAAATTCCTCATACTGCGGCCGGCGATCGAGCCCCGCCTCGTAAGCGCGGTAGACGAAGTAACCCGTCTGTTGAAACTCAATTGAAAGGAAGAACGCTGCCGCTACGTTGTGCCGTCGCTCGGCAATGCACGCCTGGTTGGCGCCGCATTGCGTTATCTCTGCCGCCCAAAAAGTTTGTCCTGACGGATCGGGTTGGCGATGGAGAAAGTCGTGATAGAGCTGACAGACGTAAGTCGGAGCGTCGTCGATTGGGTTCGTGGTTGAATTGACGGTCTCGTTGTCGTTGATATTCAGGGTCGTGGTCGCGGGAGAACCGAGGTTCGCACCGCGCGGATTGGATAGCCTAGCGCTCAGGTTTTCTGTGCCTTCGGCGAAGCCGTCTTCGGAAATCAGAATCGTGATCTCCTTCTCGGTTTCACCCTCGGCGAAGATGATTGAGCCACTGATGGAGTTGTTGGTGATGAAGTCGCTGCTAACGAAGGGTCCCGGTTTGTCGGACGTGGCTGACGACTGCGGCAACACCGTCCCGGCCACGTAGGTGAAGTCAGTCTTCTGTTTAGCCGTGCCTTCGTTGACGGTGTAGTCAACCGCCACCGTACCCGAAGGCGTGCCGGTTAGCGTGATGGTCAGCGTGGCCGGGACGCAGCCTTCGGTGACGTTGAAAGTCTCGGCGCTGAACTGCACTGAAGCGGCAACCGGTGTTGGCGAAGGACTCGGCGAAGGTGTCGGCGTGGGAGTGGGTGTCGCGCATGATGTAATGGGTGCCGGTACAACAGTTGTGGTGTCGTTAATTTTACTGATAAATCCGTCTCTTGGGGTGCCGTTGATGGCTGTGTCAAATGCACCGGGTGTGGTCGGAAAATCGGATGACAAGGTATCGCCCGTTATGTAAATGTCGCCCGCAGCATCGAGCGCAATGTCTGTCCCCAAGTCAGCAGATGCACCCCCAAGAAACGTTGAGTGAACGAGTCCAGTGCCCAGTCTGTTGATTTTTGTAACGAACGCGTCGCTCTGGCCGTTAAACGTGGTATCGAGCGCGCCGGAAGTGACGGGAAAATCAGACGAAGTTGTGACGCCTGTCACGTAGGCATTGCCGTCGGAATCGACAGCGATGCCTCGGCCGGTATCGACTGCGCTAGAGGTGTCTCCGCTTCCCCCGAGGTAGGTTGAATAGACGAGCGCGGTGCCGGTGGAGTTGAGTTTGCTTACGAACGCGTCCTCGAATCCCGAAAGGGTTGTGTCGAATGCTCCTCCACATGTCGTGGGAAAGTCTGTTGACTGGGTCACGCCCGTCACATAAGCGTTACCGTCCGCATCGACAGCGATGTCACCGCCGGCATCAATTTCGCTCCCGCCGAGATAGGTCGAATAAAGCAAACCCGAGCCACCAGCGTTAAATTTTGCGACGAAGCCGTCGAAGTCGCCGCCGTTATCCGTCGTATCAAAAGCCCCCGGTGTAGTTGGGAGGCTATCGCTCTCGGTAAACCCAGTCACAAACACATTCCCCGCGGCATCGAGTGCTATTCCGGCACTACTGTCATTACTTCCTCCACCAAAGAAAGTCGAATAGACGAGGCTTGAGCCGTTTGGGTTGAGCTTTGTGACAAACAAATCGAGGTTGCCGGCGTGCGTTCTACTGAAGGCGCCAGCCGTCGTTGGGAATTCGGATAAGTCTGATACTCCGACAACGTAAGCATTTCCCGATGAATCGACCGCGATGTCAGTGCCGCGAGAAAGACCCTCCGGCTGATGTTGGGGTCCCTTAAGCCATGTCGAATAGAGGAGGCCTGAGCCATTCGCGTTAAGCTTGGTGACGAAGCAACTAATGTCATTAGCCGCGAAACTGGTGGTGTCGAAAGCGCCCGGTGTGGTGGGGAAATCAAGGGATTGCGTTTGTCCCGTCACATAGGCGTTTCCGGCCGGATCGACTGCAATTCCCAATCCCCGGTCTATAGAGTTACCGCCGAGGTAGGTCGAGTAGATCAGGCCAGAACCGGTTGAGTTGAACTTCATCACGAATACATCGCGGACCCCTCCATTATGGGTCGTGTCGAAGGCACCGACGCTCGTGGGAAAGTCGGTGGAGAGAGTTATACCCGTGACGTACGCGTTGCCGGCAGAATCAACCGCTATGAGTGGGGATTCTTCGATGGCGCTGCCGCCGAAGAAGGTTGAGTAGACGAGCGTGGGATCGATGACCAGCGCGAGGCTCCGGTCATACTCTCCGACCTCGAAGCTAACTTTCCCATCTTCCTTAACGGCATAGCGGCTCTCGACCGCTCTCCGCTCTCCGCCCGCCGTTTCCTGATAAGTCACAGGCGCGTGCTGCCGAACCGTCTCCTCGCCCACACGCAACAGCAGATCGCCGGTGGCCGCCTCCACCTCTACTTTCTGCACGCCGGAAAACCGGAGCGCAATCGTTCGGGTGTCGCGTCCGGGCGCGACCACGAAGTCGTATTCCAAGCTTCGCTGGTTGCCGTAATAAACTACGTCTATGCCCGGATAGACTTCCGTGTAGCGGACGCGCCCGAAGGTGGGGACATCGGTGCGCCACTTCGCAGGGTCTTTGCCGATGAGGTAGTTGACCTTGCCTTCCAATTCGTCGACGCCAGCGACTGCGGCACTCCGGTTAGCGCCGACGAGATTCATGCGCAGCGCGGTCGATTGCGGATTGCGAATTTCGGATTTCGGATTGGCTAACAGGCTGTCGCCATTTATTTGGTCAGGGGATATAGGGCTGGCATCGTTTGTGACATTCCGCAATCCGGACTCCGCACTCCGCAATAGAAAAGTGGCTTCCGTGGGCGAGAGCGCGAGTGTGTAGCCCGCTCCGCGCGCCACGAAGTTAACTGACTCACCCGCCTGGCCGCGATTTGCCTCGAAACTCATCGGCAGTTGCCCGTAAGCCTCGCGCGCTTGCTCAGTCGTGCGTGTCATAGCCGGCGTGCTGAGTTGGGATTCGAAGTTATGAGCCGGCGTGTGTCCCTTGTTCGCGCCTCGGGCGCCATCTTCAAAAGGGCTCAGGAAGAATGAGGTGGTCAAGAGCAGAGTCGCCAATCCCGTCAGCGCCAGCAACACCATCAGGAAAGATAACTTTGTAGTATTTCGTCCATAACCTTTGGGTTTGACGGTAACCTTAAATCTTTCAGCAGCCATTTCAATCCTCCCCGAGCTCGAAATCCGTTTTGAGTTTGCCTTCCGGTGGTATATGCGTGGAAACTTGTTGGCGGCAGCCAAATTTCCCACAGTTATTTTCACGCATAGAAAAGCTGACGCGCAGTCCGGCAGTTTCACTGAAAAGTTTTCGATGAACGACAGATCACCCTCGGAAATCACGCAGATTCTACAAGACTGGAAGGAAGGCAACGTGGACGCGAAGGAGCGTCTGATCCCGTTTGTCTATGACGAGCTGAAAAGACAAGCGCGCAGTCTGATGTCAAAGGAACGCTCCAACCACACCTTGCAGCCGACTGCGCTGGTTCACGAAGCGTTCTTAAGGTTGAGTGATCAAACAGGAATCGACTGGCAGAACCGGGGCCATTTCTTCGGCATCGCCTCACGCCTGATGCGGCAGATTCTGGTTGATCATGCGCGGCTGCATGCCACCGAGAAGCGCGGCCATCATCCGATTCATTTTTCGATTGACGACGTGCAGATTCCGGTCGAGGAACGCGCCGGTTCAATTCTGGCCCTGGATGAAGTGTTGGAACGGCTGGAGAAGCTTGACGAGACGCAGGCAAGGATTGTCGAGATGAAGTTTTTCGGCGGCATGAAGAATCAGGAGATCGCCGAGAGTCTGGACATTTCTGAACGGACCCTCGGGCGCGAGTGGCAGGCTACGCGGTTGTGGCTGTACCGCGAGTTGAATCAAAAGTAACGCCCGCTCATGCTTTTTCTGTCCGACTTCTTTGACAGTTCACGCATATCAAAACAGTCAGAACCGCCTGCGGTTCCGACAAGAAGGCCCACCCGCTGACGCAGGTGGTTCTGACAGGAAGGCCCGCCCGCTACCGCAGGCGGTTCTGACAGGAAGGCCCACCCGCTGACGCAGGTGGTTCCGACATGAAGGCTCGCCCGCTACCGCAGGTGGTTCAGACAAGAAGGCCCGCCCGCTACCGCAAGGGGGTCCGGACAAGAAGGCCCACCCGCTGACGCAGGTGGTTCCGACAGGAAGGCCCGCCCGCTGACGCAGGTGGTTCTGACAGGAAGGCCCACACGCTGACGCAGGTGGTTCTGACAAGAAGGCCCGCCCGCTGACGCAGGTGGTTCCGACAAGAAGGCCCGCCCGCTGACGCAGGTGGTTCTGACAGGAAGGCCCACCCGCTGACGCAGGTGGTTCCGACAAGAAGGCCCGCCCGCTACCGCAGGCGGTTCTGACAGGAAGGCCCACCCGCTGACGCAGGGGGTTCCGACAGGAAGGCCCGCCCGCTACCGCAGGCGGTTCTGACATGAATCAAATATGAGCACGGAAAACTGGAAGACAATCAAGAACGTTTTGCTTGAAGTTCTGCAACTGCCGGCAACTGAGCGGCGGGACTATTTGCAACGGGCGGACATCACTGCTGAAACTCGCCGGGAAGTGAAATCTCTCCTGGAGCTTGAAAACGAAGCAGAAGATTTCATGTCGCTTTCCGTGGGTGAATTTTCCAGAGACTTTCTCGACCCCAATGAACCCGCCGCTCGCATCAATCAGAAAATCGGGATATACGAAGTTATTTCCGAACTCGGTTTCGGGGGAATGGGCGCAGTTTATCTGGCGACGCGCGCCGACGGGAAGTTTGAGCAACGGGTGGCGATTAAGCTGCTCAAACGCGAGTACAACATCGAGAAAATTCGCCGCACCTTCACGCGCGAAAAAGAAATCCTGGCCACGCTCGCTCATCCGAACATCGCCAAGTTGCTTGATGCCGGAACGACCGATGAAGGCATTCCTTATCTTGTGATGGAGTACGTCAAGGGCCCGCCGATTGACGAATACTGCCAGAGCCGGGCGCTCTCTTTAAATGCCAGGCTGAAACTTTTCAATAAGGTCTGCGACGCGGTCGCGTTCGCCCACCATAACTTGATCGTCCACCGAGACTTGAAGCCGTCAAATATTTTAGTTACCGAAGACGGCGAACCGAAACTGCTCGACTTCGGCATCTCCCAATTGCTGGATGTGAACGCGGAAGAGGCGGGTCACGTCACTCACCTCGGGGCGTTAACGCCTCAATACGCCAGCCCTGAACAGCTCAAAGGCGAACCGGTCACGACTGCGACCGACGTTTATAGTCTGGGAGTCGTGCTGTTCAAGATTCTTACAGGCACTCTGCCGCACAAGTCTGGACGAGAAACGGAAAAGCCGATCGGAGAAAAAATTCGAACTGAGCCTACACGTCCGAGTGTGGCTGCATTGAGGTCAGCGCCGGGTGTCTCCGCCTCCAAATTAAAAGGCGACCTTGATAACATTATTCTGAAGGCCCTTAGCCAGGAACCGGAGCGGCGGTATCAAAGCGTCGAGCAGTTTAGCGCCGACATCTGGCGATTCGTTGACGGCATGCCCGTGCTGGCGCGACGTGCAACGTTCCTTTACCGGACTCGCAAATTTTACGGACGCAATAAAGTTTCCGTTCTGGCCGCCACTCTTATCTTAGTGAGTTTGGTTGCGGGCATTGCGGTAGCCGCGTCGCAGGCGAAGGCCGCGAGAGCGCAAGCCAGAATCGCAGCGGGCGCACAACTTCAAGCCGAGCTCGAAACTCAGCGCTCCAAAACGGAAAAACAAAAAGCCGAACGAACGAGCCGCTTCATGCAGAGTCTCCTCGAATACGCCAACCCGCATTGGTACGGTCGGGGCAAGGGCAGAATGGATGTCACCGTTCGCAAAGCGATAGACGATGCTGCCGGGCGCATCGACACAGAACTAGCGGACGAGCCGGAAGTGCGCGCCGACCTTCACTACACTGTTGGCGAAGTCTATGGAACTCACGGCGAATATGAAACTTCCCTCAGACACTTTCGCCAATCGCTCGATTTGTATCGTCAAGTCCACGGCGAACAGCATCCGAAGGTGGCGAGGGGGATTTATTACCTCTGCGTAGGGATGAGCAGGATGCGCTCTGCGGGCATCGAAGAGATCGAGCCACTCTTGGGGCAAAGCATCGCGATGATGCGCCAGACCGACCCTGACAATCGCAATTTGCCTTACATGCTGCAATCGTTGGCCAGTTGGATCGAGTCAGACCTACGGCAGAAAAAGGACGAAAGACGTCTGGGGGAAGCCGAAGGCCTGTTGCTGGAAGCGAAAGGTTTATTCACACGTCATTACGGCGAAAACCACCTGGCCACCATTTCCGCCGACAGCAGTCTAGCCACTCTCACACTCACGCGGGGCGATCTGGCGCGGGCGGAAAGCATGCGTGAAGAAGTTCTCGGACGTTACCGGCAGGCTGAGGAGGGAGGTTATAACCACATCTGGGCGTTATTCTATTTAGCCGACCTCAAGCTCGCGCTCGGCAAAGGCGCGGAGGCCGAAGCGCTCTTCCGGCAGTCGTTAGAGATGGGCCGCAGCCGATGGGGCGCCAACGACATTCGCTTTGAACGCCTGGCGGCGGGTATCCGTGCCGCTCGAAACGGTGGACCGAGATGACCGGTTAACTGCTCCGAGGGCGGCCATCTTTCATGGGGTTCGGGCCGGCCGCCCTGAATAATCTGTGCGCAGTTTTCTCTGTGCAGCCTCTCTCTGCTCTGGTGAATCTTTCTTGCCGTGCTCACCACCGAGACACAGAGAACACGTCAATCCCACAGCGAAGGAAGCTCGGACAGCTTATGTCTGTCCGATGGCCTGATGTATCTCCCCACCTCAGCGGGTCTAACGAATCAGATCATGATTAGAGTAGTCCTCAAAGCTTTCCTGTTGATGACTCTTACGTTGGCGGTACAGGACCGAACTTTTGTCGTTCTGTAATCCCAGTTGCCTTGGGTTTCGACCAACAATGACTATCTCGCAGTCCTCCCGAGTGATTTTTGAACTCTCGCGGAAACCGTGCACGCTGTGTTCGATAACCGCAACTGCTTACTGACCAACTAAGTAAGAAAAGCCGCCAGACTCCGGTAAATAATGGCCGAGTGCAATGAAAGACTTGGGGTATGGTAGTTGCAACTCGAACTCCGATATCCAACCTCTCTCCGACGGTGTGGACATCCGTTAAACGAAATGCCACAGGTAACGCAATCTGACGACAAGGAAAGGGTTGAATAATGAAAAGATTTCTACTTCTAGGCTCCATCGCATTGCTTTTGGCGGGAACGACCGATGCCTTCGCCCAAAATCGCAATCGCACCGGACGCTATAACAATGCTCAAGATCGTCGACAAATCCAGCGCGGGATCCGGTCTGGGCGGATTACGCCTGCCGAGGCACGCGCCATACGCGTACGCGAGCAACAGATTCGGGCTGAACGAGCGGGGTATCGTGCCGACGGTACACTAACGCGCGCTGAGCGCCGCGAAATACGCAGCGATGAGCGCGGGCAGGACCGATACGTTCGCGAACAAATGAGGGACGATGATAACCGGCGTCGCTATAACAACGGTCGCAACGATCGACGTCGCGGCAACGGCTACTATCGTCGAGGAGCAGGCTCGCGAAGTCACCCGGTATTCGGGCGTCGCAACCGATAACAAAAGTCTCTTCAGGAGATGATTTAACGAAAGCCCGCATCGCTCATGGATGCGGGCTTTCGTCATGCACAACGCTGAAGGCAAGTTGGAGTTCACCAGTAACAGGGTGAGCGAGGATGCCACTTGGTTCGTGTCGTTTCGTGTTAATTCGTGGATCGCGTTAACCACGTATCAAAATTTATCCAAGAAATAACAATGAACCACAAGAAATGACTCGTTGTATCGGTTCCTCTGTCTCTGTGTGTTCTCTGCGTCTCTGTGGTGAGCAATCGGTATGGAAGATTCACCACAGAGACGCAGAGAACACAGAGGTTATACAGAGAGAACCTGGGTGAGTCCGCCTCGGACGACTAAGGGGCGGGAAGTGCGTTCGGTGTCTTACGACTGCCGAAAACTATCTGTAGCTCTGACCAGTGCATCGATAATGCCAGGCTCGAGGGAAGCATGACCGGCATCGGGAATGATCTCGAGTCGCGCTTCCGGCCAGGCGCGATGCAAATCCCAGGCATTTGTCATAGGACAAATGATGTCGTACCGGCCCCTGCACGATCACTCCAGGTATTTTTCGAATCCTATCGACGTGTTCAATCAAGTAATTGTCAGTCTCAAAGAAGCAATTGTTCATGAAGTAGTGGCACTCGATCCGCGCGAGGGCGATCGCGGTTTCCGGTTCACTAAATTCGTCGATCATCTTCTGATCCGGAATCAGTTTCAACGCACTCGATTCCCACACGGACCACGCATGCGCGGCTTCTTCCCGCACTGATGCGTTCTCATCAGTTAAGAGTCGATAGTAAGCGCGAATCATGTCACGTCGTTCAGCTTCAGGAATGAGTCGAACAAACTCCTCCCAACCATCGGGGAAGATCGCGCTTGCACCCCTTGCCCCGTCGCCGCCTTCATAAAACCATCGGGTCTCATTCGCGCGGCCGAGAAAGATCCCACGCAGCACTAAACCGGTCACTCTTTCAGGATGCGTCTCGGAGTAAGCGAGTGCGAGGGTGCTGCCCCAGGAGCCGCCAAACACCAGCCACCGCTCTATTCCAAGGTGCGCGCGTATCTGCTCGATATCGGCGACGAGATGCCAGGTAGTGTTGTCTTCAAGAGAGGCGTGAGGCTTGCTCTTTCCCGAGCCGCGCTGATCAAAAAGAATTACGTGGTAAGCGGCAGGGTCGAAGAAGCGACGATAGTCAGGCACAAGACCTGCGCCTGGTCCACCGTGGAGAAAGATGACGGGCTGCCCTTCTGGATTGCCACACTGCTCGTAGTAGAGTTCATGAACGGGAGAAACCTTCAAACGTCCAGTGTCGAAAGGCTCAATCTCGGGGTACAGGTTTCGAAGTTCGCTCATACTGATCCTCTCTGGTCCAAAGTCGAAAGTCCAAAGTCCAACGTCGGGTATGAGGTCAGTACCACCACGCGGCAGCGGGGGGGTTCTCTCGATTTTCGCTGCCGGCTAAGACCTTACTATCGAATTCCTACAATGACTTTGTTGCTCATTGCGCCGCGCACGCTGACGCTTACCAAAACGTCACCGGCGGCAAGTCCGTCAGGTAATCTGATGTTCACCTGTGTATACCAATCCAGGGTGGTGACCTTACCGACATACTCAACGGTTAGCGGATAAATCTTTTGCCCGGAATCTTCGGCTTGAGCCGTGACTACTGAAATACCTTCGTCCGGCATTAGTTCCAGCCCAGTGGCAAAGAGCATGAGGCGGGTGCGTTGATCCGAGCTAAAGTTAAGGAAGGTCGAGACCGAAAACGGATCTCGTACGAAGGAGACAGAGTCCAGGACGATGGCCCGATTAGTATTCTCTTCCGTTAACAGTATCGGAGGAGCGGTAGTGTTTGGCGTGATCGTGAAGTTTGGCAGCGAGATGTTGAAGAAGACGTTGCCCGCGGCTTCTACTTTAACGCGGGCCGAGGAGGTTGGCGTGTTCGGAACGGTGATCGTCGCAGTCCCATTATTTGGGGTGCCGGATGCGAGTATGAACGGGAAACTGTTGCCGCCATCTACCGAAAGCAGCACGCGAACAAGGGCGCAATTGATGGGAGCACTTGAAGTGTTCGCGGGGTTCCAGGTGACAGTCTGAGTCGAACCGGCCGGCCAGCTCGCGCCGGCGCCCGGTTGCGTTACCATAAACGGACCGCTGCTTGAGACCACATTGACGCGCATCGCGCCGGTGTTCACACCCCCACCGCCGGCATGGTTGTCGCGCACGGTGACCCGGAAATTCATGGTCCGATCTGTGGTAGGAAGTGATTCGCCAAAGGTCGATGAGCCGGACAGAATGTCTGACAACTGCGGAAAGGTTCGCGTCGGGTTTGCTACGGGCGCGAAGGATCGAAAGATCGGGCGGTTGCCATTGTCCGTATGAGGTGGGCCAGCCGCTCCTAAATCAAATTGTTCCCAGGAATAGGTGAGCGCATCTCCGTCAGCGTCGCTGCCGTTTGCCGTGAGCGTAAATGGCGTATTCGCGGGAATCGTATAGTCTGCCCCAGCATCAATGCTCGGCTGAGTATTTCCGGTGCTCGTCGAGACCCCGCAGGCGCTTCCGGTATCGAAGGTAGTGTAATTGGTTATTTGGTCGATGGTCGCGGTATGGAAGTAAGTGTCCGTCGAGCGCAGATCATCATCCGAGCAAATTGGAAAATAAAAACCGTTGGGTAGTACGCCGCCGCGGAAGCCCATAATCGTAGAGCCACTTCCCACTTCATATGAGTTCTCAGGAAAGCGACTGGGGCCACAGTCGTCAAGGGTGCTGTTAACTGTGTGCAGCGCTCCGAACATATGGGCCAGCTCATGAGCGGTAACATAGGTGGCGGTGATCGTAGTCGGCTCAGTGGAACGCAATATTGAAGCGGCCGTGCCTTTCCGACCACTGCTGCATGTACTTTGATAATTAGCTGCGCCCTGAAATACGAAGCCTGGCTGCGAACCAAAGACGCGACCATCCATGACCATGCCGAGGTCGTAGTTAGCCGCACCGATCCGTTGATCCAGGACCACTTGATTTTGAGTTAGCATCGCACTGACATTGTTGCTGGTATATCCGTCCGTCGCCGTGTTCGTGAAGATGATGGATGTCTCGTTAGCAACCAACGTCAGATGGATCGCGAGGTCGCGCTCGTAGATTGCGTTAACCGCATTGATCAATGTGGTCATTGCGCTGAGGGCGCCGCCGACCGTTCCACCGCCGTAAGTCTGTGTGAACTCAGCGGTCGCCGCCAGCGCCAGCCGGTAAGTGCGCAGCGTTGCGCCGCTGGCGAGAGGAGTCGCAAGACCCTTCCGCGAGAGTTGTTTGCCTGGTGCAACATTCGTTTCTCGGGCCTGCTCGGCGCCGAGCACCAGACAACTCAATGAACCAGCCTCTTGCGGATCATCACGCTGCTTCTGGCTAATATCGTAACTAACATACTGCCTATTTCGATTCGGACTTTCGTGCGGCGCAGGTTCAATAATGACTGTGCCTCGCGCACTGAGGACGATCGCGTGAAATCCCTGGGGCGTCAGATCGAAACGCGTGGTGGCCGTGGGATCATCGAGACCACGACCCCGGTAGGTTCTGATTTCCGGGAAACGCGCAGCGAGTTCCGCTGCCATCACCGGGGATTTCTCAATACCAAACCGCGCAAATGTTCCATCCGGCATCGGCAACGTAATGACCAGCTGAGTCTGCCGGGCAGTTTTCGACTCAATTGGGGCATGACTAAGGAGCTTACGTAGTGTCACCTCATTGAGACTTATCCTGTTGGCCGATTTCTCCTGGAGACGCCATAAGTCATCCGGGGATCGATCTGATCTAGATAGTCCCAGGGGCTCGCGACGGGGCATTAGCCCGACCGTTAGGGAGGGTTCAACGAGAACTCCGTCCGGACCCCTCCCTAACGGTCGGGCTAGTGCACCAGCGGCGCTAACCACCAGGTTGCCGTGTAAATTGCGTTCGCCCAAAAAGCCGAATGTCGCGAGAGAGAGAAAACACAGAACCATACCGAGCCGCCAGGCGAAACGGCGGCGCACTCTGCGTGGGTTCGCCTGGATTAGGCGAGTTCTATCTACTTCTCTCATTTGTATTCCGCGGCATTGTCTGAGATCCGAAGGAAGAGAATCAGGAGAGGACTGGTACTCTACTCGCTTGTTCGACAAATGACTACTTGCCGGCCTTGCCGAGGATGTTAATTCGTTCGTGTTGCTTCGTGTTAATTAGTGGATCGCTTTTAACCAGATATCAAAACCTATCCACGAAATCACACGAAACAACAACAAGAAGAGGCCCTGGTGTATCGGTTCCTCCGGCTCTGTGTAACCTCTGTGTTCTCTGCGTCTCGGCGGTGAGTTAATGCAGCGATGATACACCCAGGACCCAGAGGCCGCTGAGAATTCGCAGAGAGACCTGAGTCAAACGCCGCTTCACAATCTACGGGCTCGGTGGACAAGGGTGTCAGGCTTCTTCGAAACTCGAACTCGAAACTCGAAACTCGAAACCGTTTGCCGTCCGCGAGGCGATAGATTTTTTTGACGGATTGGACTATAAACATGTCATCGCTTCGAGACGAAGGCGCGATGGTTCGTAGCGCAATCGGCTTTTGCACCAGTGGTTCGCAGGTGCGAGTCCGGCTCCGCTTATAATCTTTCCGAGAGAGCCTGGAACCTCGTCGACGTCCGAACCGGATGCTAGTTTTTTTCCGGGAATTCACCACCCTGAATTCCCGCGCTTACGCTTCAGTCCCGTACTGGTTAACAATCACTCGTTCTTAAACAAGGAGTTGAAATGAACAAACTAATCCTAATCCTTGCACTAATACTCGGCTCGTCATCCATGGTTGAAGCGCAAGGTCAGCCGCTGCTAATGCGGACGCCGACGCTGAACCGGACGCACATCGCTTTTTCCTACGCCGGCGATTTGTGGGTTGTGGGACGCGATGGCGGCGAGGCTAACCGCCTCACCACGGGTGTGGGCCGGGAATTTAGCCCCCTCTTCTCGCCGGACGGCCAGTGGATAGCGTTTACGGGCGAATACGACGGTAACGTGGACATTTATGTCATACCGTCCGCGGGCGGTGTACCCAGGCGGTTGACCTACCATCCCGGCCAGGATTCGCTGACGGGCTGGACGCCGGATGGAAAATCTGTGCTCTTTGTTTCTGGCCGCCAGGCCGAAAGCGGCCGCACGGCCCAACTCTTCACGCTCGCTGTCGATGGCGTGCACCCGACGCCGGTACCGCTGCCGATGGCTTACGAAGGTTCGTTTTCGCCGGATGGAGCGCGGCTCGCATACGTGCCGCTGCCGCGCGCTTTCAATGCGTGGAAGCGTTATCGTGGCGGCATGGCCGCTCCCGTTTACATTGCTAACCTGCGCGATTCGAGCATTGAAAAGATTCCGCGCACTGACTCAAACGACTTCAATCCGATGTGGCCCGCAGGTGATGCCGGCAAGATCTATTTCCTATCTGATCGCGACGGCATAATTACGCTCTTTGTTTACGATACCGGGACGAAAAAGGTAACGCAGGCAATTGACAACGAGGGGTTAGACATCAAGTCGGCATCAGCATCTGCAGATGCGATCGTCTACGAGCAATTCGGGTCGCTCAATCTTTACGATCTAAAGTCGGGCAAGACGAAGCGCGTCCCCGTCACGATCAACGCCGATATCCCGTCAGTGCGGGCGAAGTACGAAAAGGTTGGCGCCGGCATCTTGAATGCGGCCCTATCTCCGACCGGCGCGCGCGCTATCTTTGAGGCGCGCGGCGAAATCATCACGGTACCTGCCGAGAAGGGTGACGTACGCAACCTGACCAACACCACTGGCGTCGCCGACCGCGATCCCGCCTGGTCGCCGGACGGTAAGTGGATCGCCTACTTCTCTGATGAGGCGGGCGAGTACGCGCTTCACCTCAGAGAGCAGAGCGGGATGGGCGAGGTCAAAAAGATCAAACTCGGAAATCCGCCATCGTTCTTCTACGGGCCAACCTGGTCGCCCGACAGCAAGAAGATTGCTTTCACTGACAAGCGGCTCAACCTCTGGTATGTGGATCTCGACAAGGGGACTCCGATCAAGGTTGACACGTCGAGAGCCGGCAGAGGGTTCAACGCAAGTTGGTCGCCCGATAGCCGTTGGATGGCTTACACCAAACCGCTCGAGTCGTGGTACAGCGCGGTGTTCATTTATTCATTGGAGGAAGCGAAAACCCGGCAAGTGACAGACGGTTTGAGCGATGCGAGTTCGGCCACCTTCGACCGCAACGGCAAGCACCTCTACTTCATGGCCAGCACCGACATCGGACCGAAATTCTCGGGCTTCGATATGTCGAGCTATCCGCATCAGCCGACGCGGAGCGTCTACCTGGTCGTCCTGAAAAAGACCGACCCGTCGCCGCTCGCGCCCGAAAGCGATGAAGAGAAAACAGGCGAAGAGAAAAAGGGTGAATCACCGATTGACAAGCCTGCAGACGGTGAGGAGAAAGCCGATCCGGCTGCGGCTGCAGCCTCGGCCACGCCTGGCCCTGCGGCCTCGCCCAGTCCTAAGCCGGCCGACAAGAAAGCGCCGCCGCGAGTCACAATTGATTTTGATCGAGCCAGCCAGCGCATCCTTGCTTTGCCAATCCCGGCGCGCAACTTCGTGGGACTGGCCATGGGCAAAGCGAATACGATCTTCCTTCTTGAGGCCCTGCCGCCTGCACCAGGTGTAACGGGGGTCACGCTGCATAAGTTCGACATGGAGAAGCGCAAGTTCGAAAAGGTTCTGGACAATATTCGCAGCTTTGATCTCTCGGCCAACGGCGAAAAGATGCTCTTCCGTCAAGGCGCCGGCCCAGCCGACAACTGGTTCATCGTTTCCGCCACGCAGCCGATCAAGCCCGGCGAAGGAAAGATTAAGACCGAAGATATGGAGGTCTATATTGACCCGAGGGCCGAGTGGCAACAGATGTATCGCGAGGCCTGGCGCATTCAGCGCGACTTTTTCTACGACCCGAACCACCACGGCCTGGATCTGAAGGCGGCGGCGAAGAAGTATGAGTCGTACCTTAATGCGCTCACGCACCGTGCTGACCTGAGTTATCTCTTCCAGGAAATGTTCGGTGAGCTGACGGTCGGCCATCTCTATGTCCAGGGCGGAGACGTGCCCGATCCCAAACGCGTGCCGGGCGGATTGCTGGGCGCAAACTATGCGCTTGAAAACGGCCGTTATCGTTTCGCCAAAATATTTGATGGTGAGAACTGGAACCCGCAACTGCGCGCCCCGCTCACGCAACCGGGAGTCAACGTGCAAGAGGGCGAATACCTGCTCGCCGTCAACGGCCGGAATCTCACGTCGAATGAAAACGTCCACAGCTTCCTTCAAAACACCGCCAACAAGCAGATTGTGATCCGCGTCGGACCCAAACCGGACGGCGCCGGCTCCCGCGAAGTCACGGTTGTGCCGGTGCCGAACGAAGGCGGCTTGCGAACTCTGGCGTGGATCGAAGGGAATCGTCGCAAGGTAGATCAGATGACCGGCGGCAAGCTCGCCTACGTCTGGCTGCCCGACACCGCTGGAGGTGGATACACCAATTTCAACCGTTACTACTTTGCGCAGCTCCACAAACAGGGAGCGGTAATCGATGAGCGCTTCAACGGCGGTGGCCACGCGGCTGACTACATCATCGATCACCTCAAAAAGCCGCTGAACAGCTACTGGGCATTGCGCGAAGGCGACGACTTTCGCCAACCATTCGGCACGCTCGCTGGTCCAAAGGCGATGATCATTAACGAGTATGCCGGCAGTGGCGGCGATTACATGCCCTGGATGTTTCGCCGGCACGGCATCGGACAGTTAATCGGAAAGCGAACCTGGGGCGGGCTGGTTGGCATCGGCGGTTACCCGGTGTTGATTGACGGTGGTTCGGTAACGGCTCCGCACTTCGCGTTTTACACTCCGGAAGGCGAGTGGGAAGTTGAGAACCGCGGCGTCTCGCCCGACATCGAGGTGGAAATGGATCCGAAAGCCTGGCGAGAAGGACGTGATCCGCAACTTGAAAAAGCGATCGAGGTGGTGATGGCGGCGCTGCAGAAGAATCCGCCAAAGCCGGTGAAGCGGCCGGCCTATCCGAACTACCACAAGGGAAACGGCCGTTCGCAGGCAAAGGGTCGCGGTCCCGGCAACCAACCATAAGCGGTTTAAAAAAAGCGAGGACGAGAGTCGAGCCTTGAAGAGATCAAGCAGAAGCCCGACCGTCAGGGAGGGCCTTACCACTCGTCCTCGCTTTATGGCCTAAACAGATGTCGATTGGTTTCGTGGCTTCATGCTAATTCGTGGAGCGCATCTACCCCCTCTGTGTAATCTCTGTGTTTTCTGCCTCTCTGTGGTGATCTTTCAGACCGATTGCTCACCACAGAGACGCAAAGAACACAGAGGTTGCACAGAGAACTTCAAATAGGTCGTTACCTGAGTGTCAGCTAATTACTATTAGCTTTCTCCGGAGGATTCGCGACAGTTGAGTGAGTCAATCGGTTTCGTATTAATTCGTGGATTCCGACACCCGACACCCCGCACCCGTGACCCTAGCGGCCACTAATTTTATTTATTAGTTAGGTGAATTCAGGAGGAACCAAAGATGTCGCTTCGAGATTTCTATCTGAAACGTGCTAAGGCAGAGTTTCCCGTATTTCTAAAAGTGCTGAGGGCCTTACCCGAAGACCTTAGCTACAAACCACATGACCGTTCACCCTCGGCCGAGCAACTAGTTTGGACCATGACGTATGAGCTGAAGGCATTGATTGATGCCGTCGAGACCGGTAAATCTGAATGGGAAAACATTAAGCCACCGAGTCGGGATGACATGATCGGAATGTTTGAAAAGTGGTCAACTGAGATAATCGACAAGGTTGCCGCGCTTGATGATGCTACGCAGCAGAGGAACGCGCAGTTTCTTTATCAGGGACACGTCGTAATGGAAAAACCAACGGTGGAACTTCTTTGGGACTTCATGTTCGACGCGATCCATCATCGTGGGCAGTTGAGTGCGTATCTCCGACCCATGGGCGCGAAGGTCCCTTCGATTTATGGACCCTCCGCTGATGACCCCGGAATGTAACCGAGCCAATGGGTGTTGAGTGTTGTGTGTTGAGTGCCGGTTTCGCTCCCCCAGGAGCGAGATGTTTATAGCACCCAACACATAAATGGTTCGGCGCTTCGTCCGGAGCAAAATTTGCGCTCCTGGCGGAGCGCGGATGATTGGGTTGACTCAAAACTATAAACATTGCGCTCTCTTCGCGGAGCGACGCCACCCAACACCCGCCACCCACACCCCAGCGCCCGACACCCGTTACCCGCCCACCCTTAGTTCAGGTTGTGCCATTTCTCATTATTGGTTTCGTTTGACTCGGCGTTAAGGTTGCTTGAGTCGGCAATCACTTTAAAGGTTGTGTCTTGTAGTTTGACCGCGATGGGCAGAATACTCGTCGCGTCCACCCGAATTCTGATGAACTTGCCGGGTTGTATCACTGGAATTGTCGCGGTCTTCACTCGGCCCGCGCTGACGCCACCGATTTTGCGGACAGTCAGCTCCAGAACGCAACGCTTTGATGGGGCATCACCGTTATTGGAAACATAAACATTCACCGCTTTGTTTCCGTCGAATTCAAACTCATTTCCCCTGACGATTAAATCCGGCATCGCCGGACTCAAACTCGTGGCGACAATGTTTGATTCCGCCCTGCTTTGTTCGTTGTTAGTGAGTACCGAATTGTTCGATGGCGCGGCCTGCAGAGTCCAGACGGCGATGAGACTCAAGCAAATAATTGTTTTCATTTTTCATTCTCCTTTTGTGTAGAGGCAACATGGTTTTGGAGCATAGAGTGCTAATGTCGCGTTATTGCTGGCGAAGAGTATTTGGCTCCCTAATGAATGTCAATGTTTGGCGATGCACTATTAATCCACTAGTGGTTACCCGGGGATGTCACTTGGTTCGTGTGGTTTCGTGTTAATTCGTGGATCGCTTTAATCCCGAATCAAAGTCTATCCACGAAGTTACACGAAACAAAAACAGAGTGACGTCCAGAGTCGAACGGCTCAATCTCAGGGTAAAGCGTTCGAAGTTCGCTCATGAAGGCCCCTCCTAAAACGTCTGGCTGATTAGTATTTGAATCTGTAGACTACCCCTCTATGCCACCTTATAGAATCGTAACCTTTGACGGCGGTGGGGTCCGCGGGTCGTTGATGGCCACGCTCGTGAAGCGTTTGTCTGATCAGTTTCCAAACTTACTTGATCGCGTCGATCTCTTTGCCGGCACTTCCACCGGTTCAGTCGTAGCATTAACCCTGGCTTCTGGTCGCTCGGCCGATACTCTCGTCGATTTCTACTCGATCGAAAATCTCAAATATGCTTTTTCCCCACCGCGGTTCCCGCTTTTTCGACCCAAGTATAACAACGCGCATTTCAAATCACTGCTGGAATCACATTTTCCCGGCAACCCTCGGTTGGGAGACCTGAAACACAGATTCCTTGCGCCCTCGTTCAAGCTTGATGACGCTCATGATAAGAACTGGAGCCCGGTCTTCTTTCATAATTATCCTCACTCGCATCATCTCGACCAGTTTGTAGTTGACGTGGCGCTTCGCAGCGCGGCCGCTCCTACAGTGTTCCCGTCGCACAATGGTTACATCGACGGCGGGGTGGTGGCTAATAATCCAAGCACGGCGGCAATCGCCTACGCCCTCGGCCATGCAGAGCCGCGCCATGCAGAGCCGCGTCCAACGTTGAACGACATCTCAGTCCTATCGCTCGGCACCGGGCTTAGTCCTTCCATAATCAACTACGACACGCAGGGCTGGGGCACGGTTCAGTGGATGCTGAATCCGTTTCGAGCGCCAGCCACTCCCATCCTGAATATTCTGATGGATGGGGTCGTTGAAGCAGACGCTATGATGAGCGAGCGGCTTGTCGCGCCCCGATACCATCGGCTTAATCCGCCTTTGGCGCGTCCAACTCCGCTTGATGATTGGAAAGCAATTCCGCAATTGATCAAAACTGCTGAGGACTTTGATCTCGATCCGACTTTTGCATGGATTGAAAGCGAGTGGAAGTAGACCTTTCACCCTGGCGACTCGATTTACCCCGTAATCCGGTTCAAAGGATGATTGTGTAACTATGAGACAACTGTTATTTGGTGCGCTATTTATTTTATTGACGACAGTGGGTCACAGTTTTAGGGTGACTGCTCAATCCTCCTTAAGTCCCAAAGACACTCAGGAAGAGACGGCTCTAGTGCGTTTCCCTTCACAGAGCCCTCAGGTTGTAAAGGGACTGATCGTCCATTTGCCCAAATCACCTAGACATGAAATTTCGGCAGTCTTTCAGTCGACCGTGAATAGCGGGCATGTGGTGGTCTATAAGCCATCAAAGAAGATCACCAGCGATTGTTTGAAACAAGAGTGCTGGGAAAAGGTTATTCACCTGTCCGAAAAAGGGAGTTCTGAAAAAGACATAGATTCGAAGTTGAACAAGATTTTCGTTACCTCATGGACACCCGCAAAGACCGATTTGAAAATTGGCCTTCCGGATGAATACAAGAGAGTGTTGTTAGGATCGAAGTGGAGTGCTTCGCTCTTCTTGAACCTAAATGTTAAGAAAGGGATTAAGATAATCTTCGAATCCGAGGTTGGCGTTACCACGATCCTGATCACGACTCGATAATCGTCCTACCCCCACCGGGTTTCTTCGAAACGATGATCGACTGGACGGCAACATAACTTCGTCGGCGAGCAGGCAGCCGTCGTCGTTACGCTTGCTTCCGAAACGCTCTGCTCATCAACAACGCACCTAACGCTGAAAGCGTTGGCAAATTGCAGCCCCGGGTTGCCGCAACCCTGGGAATACGAATCCGTTATGAAACGCAACTCTGAAGGAGTTGCGGAGACGCCCTGCCGGATCGGGTCCCCGCAATTCCGTTTGCTTTTTATTTAGTCCTCTTGTTTGGACTGCTGCGTTCACAACGGCCTGTGCGAAACAGTGCGTTCTGGGGCGTCGCTTCAGCCGTTACCCTGATTACGGGGCAACCGAAAGTGTGTTCTCTGCTTTACTGAGGAAGTACGGCTGGAAATCCGCAATAATCCTCGCGACCGTTTTCTTATCAAGTGTCTTGTTCTCAGCTTTGTTTGGATGCTTCTCGGAAAAGAGCTCAAGCCGAACTACTCCACAAGATTCGTTTACAGCGTCGGCGGGATAAGAGTAGGCGCCTGCGTAAGTCGCGTCGTTTGACTTGATGAAGTAACTGCGCTCATTCATCAGGCGATAAACCTTTCCTGGATGAATAGGAGCGACTTCTTTATCTCCGCAAAACAGCTTCATACGGTAGAAATCGGTCTTGAAGCGTAAGTTCGCCTGCGTGTGAATTCCGTAATTGGCTGCGACTCCACGACCCACTGCCCCCCAAAAACTCTCGCCCAGAGCGGGCTGAGCCGTGATGATGAGGATGGGTTTGTATTCGCCTATATATTCTCTCCAATTCTGGAACTGATCGGCAGTAGTCGAAGTGGATGGCATAGAGTCTTTGGATTTCGTCCGTTTGTTCTTTGTCTTCTCAGCCTCACGTCGCGCCTCACTTTCAGCTCGGTATGTCATAAGGGGCGTCATGAGTGTGACGTGAAAACTGGCCTCATTGAAGAAATAGGGTTTGAAGTCAAACTTCTTAGCTTCGACGACATCTTTTATTGCTTCGAAGGGATACTTATCAGTAGGGTCGACCGGTAGTAGACGGGCGTCTGGCTTCTCAGTAAGCGACATTTTCCCGATAGCAAGATCAACTACAGCCGCTGTTTCTTCGATCCGCACAATGCCGGAGATGCCTGGGCCACCCTGAGTCGAGAGATCTCCAAACGTAGTAATACCGACTACCTCGCCTATCGAGTTGAAGAGTGGACCTCCCGAGTTGCCATGATTGATATTGATATCGGAGATAATTGCTCGCGGCTCAACCTTGCTTGCGATGCCCGTCGTCATGATCTTCCTCTGATTGAGTGGGCTGCCAATGGTCATAACCCTCTCACCCTCGATAACAGCTGGGTCTGCCTCTGTCCCTTTGGCTATCTTTGCTACGATCGCGTTTGGCAAGGCTGCGAGGTCGATCCACAGCACAGCCACGTCTTTCTGCGGGTCCACCGCAAGTATGCGGGCAGGCACACGAATCCTGGGGTCGAATTGCACGGAGACGATCTCCGACGGTCCGATCACATGTTGATTGGTCATCACGAGGCCACGCTCGTCGAATATGAAGCCCGTGCCATGCCCAAACTCACTCCACACAGTGACGACAGTCATCTGCAGTTCCTTGAATTTGATACTGAGTTCGTCTGTCACGCGACGCTTAGACGTCGAACCTGTTGTCTCTTCTTTCTTCGGCATGGAGACTTCAATCACAGCGAGAATGATCTCATCGGTTGCCCCTCCGGTCTTCAAAGCATTGAGGGCTATCGGCGAGGTGTCGAACTTCGTCTGAGTAGCTTTGATCTTGGCAACGATAACAGCAGGACTCATCCCGGCCTTCAAAAGGTCGAGTACCTCTTGGTTCCCGGACGCGAACTGGCTTTGATGTGCCGGTTGAGTAATACCTGGTGCGGTGGGCGCTTCCTGCGCAACGATAGTGAGGGCCATAATACCTGCGAAGATCACGGCGAGCGGAATAGAATACTTATTAATTCTCACGATTTCTCCTTTTATCAATGAACTGTTAAGAGGACCGCAGGGCTTGCGGCGTGAGAAAGTCCGAGTTCGGGCTTTCTTAGTCATTGAGCTGTGTACTTCAGTTGGTCTGGGTAATTCCAGATAAGCTGGGAAGGGAGGGAGCAAGGCTCGATTCGGCGCGGACTCTATCACGCAGGACATGCTTTACCTAACGGGCGGGCGAAGGGAGCGCAGTGACTGGGTTAAGCTTGCGATTTCCTATTCTCTGCCACTCGCCACCGTTGTATTGTTGAATAATCTCGGACCTGCCGCTCTAGAATCGCAAAATCGCAAGCCTGACCCCGCTTGGTTGCCCTTGAACTCGCCCGGGAGGGCGGCCTCCGTAGTTTTGGGCGTAAGCGTTGTACCGGTAACAGGGTATCCGATCCCTATCCAGGAGTTTATGTTACCAACGCCGCCGCCTTGAATTGTGAAGGCCAGCGTTTGTTGCAGATTCGCCATCTGATTTCCTCCAGTTTTCTGTCGGCTTTGCCTCAAAAGTACTAACATTGCTCGCGACGCGTAGCGTCGCGCTGAATTTAACCCGGCCTTTCAAGGCTGGGATCGAATCGAAATAAATGCTTCCGCGCCGCGTCAGCGACGCAATGAAAGGATGCATAGGAATTTCAGTCCATCGCTACGCGACGGAAGAAATATGGGTTACCCCCGACCCGGCCTTTAAAGACCGGGCTAGATTCATGTCGACGCTACGCGTCGCAATTTCCATCCGAACTCGCCGCGGGGCAGTCTATGACGAAGCACGAAAACCTTGTAAGCAAGCTGGAACAGCTGCTGACTGAAGCAGAGGCGCTCTCGGAGGGCAAAAGCAGCGTCGAGATCGATGAGGACCCGCGTATCTGCGCGTCGTCGCGCGCTAATTCCCGAAGCGCGGATGTCGCACACGGCTTATTTGCCCCCCATCTCCTTTTGTCGAGAAGGTACGCGAGGCTATCACCTCGGGAATAGCTGGCGGTTTGTATCCATCATAACTGAAAATTTCCAACTCGAATGTCTTACTGTAGACGAGGACATCCACGGTCAGGACCACATAAACGTGCCCCGCCATATGCTGGATCTTGTAGAAGAAGCTCGGAGTCACGACGATCTCATTACCCTTCACCTTGATGATGTCTTCCATGGTTATTCTAGAGCTGTCATCTGCGAGAACGAGCTCGCCCTTGATACCTGCGCTCAACACCACGGCATCTAACGCAGCCATCAGATGAAGGTTGGCCTTAGCGTGGCTTGCCAGGTTGAGACCAAGCAGCCCGTTCTCAGCATTAGAGTCACAGCTTTCGGTCGGTTTGATGAAAGGCGCGTCGGTCTTATCAAACCCCATACTTAATGCCCCGCCTCCGGTTATTTTTAAATTGACAATTCCGGCGAGCGGGATGGTAACTGGAGGCATTTCGTAGTTACCCGAGAAACCTTCCGCCGGTAGTTCGGCATTGTCTCCGAGCAGTGGGACCGTCACTTTGGTGCTGTTCGAAGGTTGTCCATCTTTATACTGGGCATAAGCAGTGGCATCCACCAAGTCGAACCTTTTGCCGAATAGCTTGAAGCCAAAATGCGTCTGTCCGGCGTTAATCAGAAATAGGCGGGAGGGAGTCAGAGTCGAAAGGTTGGCGCTCGTCTGATCGCCAATAAAGGTCATCTCAGAGCACAGGTTCACACTAAACCAATCGTTGTCGGTGTCCGATAGGGAGCACTTAGAGATGGCCGCCCATTTGGCGTGCATTGAACCATTGGACGCAAAAAGGCACGGAGGATCGCCAGGTGTTTTGTCCCCGCACGAATCGCCCTCTGTGGTAGTAGTCGAGGATGCCGGTTTACCGCCGCCGCCAGGTTTATCACCAAGGCCGACAACCGCAGTACCACAATCGATTATCTGTCCGCCGTCGATCTGGCTAACTTGCACGCCATCCTTACAGCCGGGACCCTCCCACGAGCAAGGGCAGCCACTACTCCCTTTTGAGGTACAAGGCATCGGAACATCCAATGCCCTCACCAGACGGTCAGCTCCAAAAACGGGAAGGGCAAGGCGTTTCATGCGCATATCCCTGAGGCCAAGCGTATTCATCCTCGGAACCTGATACTGAACCCTCTGCGTGTTGCTGCGAATTCTCGGGATACTAGTTATAACCTCCCCTCGCTGAACCTTGATCCTCGGATTAATAGCTGCCGCATAAGGATCCTCCATGATATGGAAATCGAACAGTGGCGGCTTGGTTCGTTTATTAGGATCTATTTCGCCCGTTGTGTTATCGCCGGGTCTGGGGCTGGGTTTCGGTGTAGCCGTTTTGATAGGGTCTCGCAGTTTCAGGATAGGGCCGAAATTATCTCGCCTTCCCGGGAGGACTATCGGCCCCGGATCACTGCCCGGTCGCCGAGGGAGTGCTAAAGCCTTATCTCGTAGCGAGTACCCGAGCGTATTCAAATAATGTTCCCACAAGTTTAACTCGGCAATATATTTAGCCAGCGGGACGAGTTTATTGTTCTTGACAGTTATGTTCGGGACGCCGTTAACCATCTTGACGTGCTTGGCAACGAGCGGCTGTATCTCTGCCATAGTGAAAGGCACGGTCGTAAGGCGTTTTCTGTCAGGATCTACAGGCACAACGTCTTCGGGCTTAAGTTTAATTTCACCGGGAAGCTTGATTGTCTTGAGGTCAGGTGGAGTTGTCGCTGTGGAAGCGGGTCGTCCTGAATAAGAGGCGGGGGTGAAGGACGAAAGGAGTAACGCTGAGCAAACTAGTCCTGTAACGACTGTTACCGTGCGACGTTTAATACGGATCATAGAAGCCTCCTTGGGGCACATGTCAGGGTTGAAAGCGCGGCGGGATGCTCGGCGACGCTCTCCTGAGGGTTGTTATTGGAAATGGATTCACGTATGTGAGACACCTGCTAGTGTTGGATAGTAGTCATCAGTTCACTCACTTTTGAGATTGTGAAAGGGAAAGGACCGCAGCTGCTTTTAGGACGGACGAGTCAATGCAATTGCCTTGGTTGCAGCTACGACTCTCGTCCGGGTTACCTACCCTTTCGGGACTAAGGCAGAATGAGCTTCGCGGTTACGTTCTCACACGGAGGGGCGACTTGTCTATGAGTTGGCCCACACAACAGTGTCGCTCAGCGATGAACGCAGACTCGTTGTCAGTTGTAGCCGGCGAGCATAGTGGACGCTGGGCGAAGGAAGTTCTGGTAAAACGTTGGGTTGTCTTGCGCGTTATTTAGGGCTAAGGCCAGCTTGGCTGAACTTACTTCGACTTTGGACATTGGTCGTACCCGGCCGCCCATTCACCATTTACCATTCACGAACGCGCGGCGGGAGCCTATTTACCTTGCTAAAAAACGAGTGATTTAAAATCCTATGGGTTAATATGTGCGCGATACCCGAACTCGCCGCGGGGCAGTCTATGACGAAGCACGAAAACCTTGTAAGCACGCTGGAACGGCTGGTGACTGAAGCGGAGGCGCTCTCGGAGGGGAAAAGCAGCGTCGAGATCGATGAGGACCCGCGTATCTGCGCGCTCATGATGCTGGCTGAGCCAATCATCGAGGAGCTGGACCAGATCGTCAACACGGCTTTCCCGAACCATCCAGAGAAAGTAGCCCTCTTGAGGAAGAGAATGGGAATGGACGATGACGTCGAGTAACGATACCTTGGGTCATCATCGTCGGGCTACGTTTCCGTTCGGACGAAACGCTGAAAGCGTTGGCAAATTCCAGCCCAGGGTTGTTTCAACCCTGGGTCGAAGAATACCCCAACCAACTCTTCGCAACCCTGAAGGGGTTGCACCGAAGTTCGGAGAATCGAAAGCCGGTCGCAACCCCTTTCAGGGTTGCGAAAAACTATTCTCGCATTCTCAGATCCCAGGGTTTCAAAGCAAACCCTGGGCTGGAATTAGCCAACGCTTTCAGCGTTAGTGCGTCCAAAGCTGAGAGACCGGAGCTGAGAGACCGGGGTCAGGCTTGCGATTTTGCGATTCTCTGTCGCTCGACATCGTTGTGGTGTCGAATGATATCGGAGCCAGCCTTTTATAGAATCGCAAAATCGCAAGCCTGACCCCGGCCTTTATTTCCTTCTGTCGCCCGCTCCGCGGGCTAATAACTATTTGGGTTCGTGATCTTGGGGATTACGCCCCAGGCTGGGGTGGAAGACTTTATGCTGTCGTGCGCTACGCGCACTAAAACCGGGTCGGCCGCTCCGCGGACTTGATTGTTTCCAACGCCTGCCTGTCGCATTTACTCGACTTCACACGTATGATTTGCCGCGTGCAAAGAATTGCGCAGTAATCACGGGTGCTAATAAGATGGGCAAATACCGTCAGCGCGGCTATATGGACAGCGATCGCGAGTCGGAGCGACCAAAGCCGCAGTCCAAGCCTCATGATCGTGAGGGCCCGCGAAGCCCACGCATGATGGCATTTGGCGAGGCGTCGAAGTGCACCGCGTGCGGAGCAAATACCCCGGCGAGCATCAACTTCGACAGCTCTTGTCCAAAGTGCAACGGTGACCTCCACAGCTGCCGGCAGTGCTCACATTTCGATCCGGGTGCACGCCTCGAATGTAATAAATCGATCGCCGCACGGATAGTGAACAAACACGCACGCAACGAGTGCGAACTGTTCGCGACTCGAATTGTAGTCGAGCGCGAAACCTCGTCAGGCCCTCCGACGAATGCTCGTGACGCGTTCGCAAAACTATTTAAGAAGTGAATGTAAATAGAGAGAGAGACCGGGGGGTCTAAAACCGGGGTCAGGCTTGCGATTTTGCGATTCTAAAAGGCTGGCTCCGATAACCATTCGACACCACAACGATGTCGAGCGACAGAGAATCGCAAAATCGCAAGCCTGACCCCGGTCTCTCTCGTATGAGCGCGAAGCGCGAAACCGATCGCCACGCCACCCCATTCACCATCGGCACCGAAGAAGTCAGAACCGGGAGCGGACCGGGGTCCCCGGCCGGGCAGCCCGGCCGGGGTGGTGGTAGCGACCGGACAGACGCCACCGCCAGCCGCAGCGGATCTAGTTAGAGGGCCAAGGGCGCGAAAAATGCTTGCGCCTTACAAGTTTCTATACTAGAGTCTCGCCCGCTCATTCATTGGCGCGGGTTCTCACTGCTCATTACCCGTATTCCGAACCCGCAAAGCGCGCATTGTTTTCAAGACAACACCCTACTCGGGGTGATGTGTCATTGAAGATCTGTTCAGGCGAGGTTGAACATGAAATCGTCTCCCCAAATCACAACCGATCTCTTTAATCAGCAACTGGACCGAGAGTATTCGGAGCAGTTGTCATTCATGGTTGTTGTGGCTCAGGGAATGGGCCTTGCACTCATTTTCTTTGGGATGCTAGTCCTCAAGGATCTACCTTGGCGCCCGCATATGAAATTAACTTCGTGGCTTGTGGGCCTAGGAGTGGGTGCACTGCTAGCGTACCACTTTTATGTTTGGCACGATGATCATCGAAGACGGGTTGCTATAGGGTTCGGAGGGCAACGTCCAGTGCCCATGTCTGAAGCTATTCGGAAAACCAAGATTCTTCGCGCAACGCTATTTTTAATTCTTCTCGACTCAATCATTCTTTGCGTTTTAGTGCCGTTAACTGGCGGACCCGGTAAGAGTGTTCTCGATCCGTTAGTACCTACAATTCCCATCATCGCTGTCATCCTACGGCAGCCAAAAAGAACAGTATATTGGGCGCTGAGTTCGGGAGTCTTCTTACTATTACTAGCAATCGTTGAATGGTGGTTCGACCACCCGTCGAAATTAAATCGCCCGGTCACGGAAGGTTGGGTTAGCTTCACGCATCGCGACCCACGACACGCTCTCAGCTTCTGCGTTGTTACAGGGGGTGCGGTCGTCCTTTCTGTTTTGGAGTTAATGAATTACAACAAGCCCGAAGTCGGCAAGGATGTCACTAACACAATCGAAGAACTGGTTAACCAAGATCGCCGTCTTAAAGGAATCGACTGGCCGATCTGGCGCGGTTCCAGGCGATGGATTAAATGGTTAGCCCATCGTGATCTTCCCTTGGCTGATTTAAGTCTTGTTCATCCGCCTGAGGACATTTTGAAGCAGCAGTTGTGTTAGCGGCGCCGTACTGGGTTGCTGATGGCGATTGGAAATACAAACTATTTACGAGGCGTCGAATCACCAGGCACATCACACTGCTCACTTTTGCGGCGCATTGGATAGACGATCATTTTGATGCGTTAGAAACCTATTGCCAAAACGATGAACTGAGAGAAACTATTCGAAACTCAACTCCCAAGGCAATTCAACACTCACAATCCTCGATTGGATGAACTACTTCGCCGCATGCAGCAGGCGGTGCTTCCGCGTTTCGTGGCGCCCCTATGGCTGGCGTGCCGCCTTCTTCGGCTAAAAAGACGAGAGAGAGTCCTGCTGCCGCCTCGCGTGAAAATGGTTGAGCGAGCAGTAGAACGAATCATTTACGGCGGCCTAATACAGAACGCAAAATCTGAAAAAAAGCTGAACTCACTACTGCACAAATACAGCCTGTTTGTTCAGAATGGTTTGTCAGAGCCTCTTAAATCAATCTATCGCAAATTAGCTGCCGGTAATTGCCCGCTAACGGCATGGGTAACCGCAAAGGTCGTGCTGGAGTTACTCGACTCAACCTCCGATGCGTTCTCCCAAGACGAATCTGAATTTTTCTCACTCCTTTACGGCCCGCTTCTTTACTACCATGACAACGATCATGAGGCGACGGAGGAGCGCTTTGGAGAGGCCTTTAGCAACGCTAAATTACCCGAAATTCCTAATATGATAAAGCTGATCGATGAGTGCTTTGTCGTTTTGCCGAGGATTTTCACAAACGGAAAGCTTACTGACGGCCGGAGACTCCAACTCCGTTTGCTCTTGAGTATGTATGGAAACAAAGAGCAGGCTATTAAGAACGCGTACGCGAAGTTTTTGATACTAGAACCATCAACTGGCGGTTAATCTAGTGACAGGCCTCGCCACGCGCGGGCCCGTGCCAATGCGTGCGCATCAACTCCGCCGATCCTGTTGGTCGCCATTGTCTTGCTCCACATCGTGGTATTTCGATAGACGAATGACTTTTGATAGCAAACAATTCAAAGAGCACATCCTCCAAATGATCGTAGCTTCGTTGTAAGGACGCACTCGCTCACGCAGAACTCTGATCAAAAGAACAGCGCGTTGGATTTCAATTGTGGGACGAAATGCCGCAGTTGCGACGGGCGGTGAAGAGGATCTAAGGGCGAAAAAAGATGAGTGGGCCAGCGCGCTTTATAGTCTCGGAATAATCCTCTATCAGATGCTGGCTGGAGACGTGCCTTTCAAAGGCTCGTCGATTCCTTCAATATTAAAGAAATATTAATCGAAGATTAGAGAAATATTAATCGAACAAATTGGTTGACGAATGAAATGAGTGGGCGTACATTTCGCGCGTTTCGGCAGGTAGTTCTCAGCGTTAGTTCTTTTCGCAAACGTTTTTTTTAGTTTTGGCGACGCGCTATGGTGAGTCTCACACGCGTTGCCAGCAACCGCTCCCACGGCGCGCTCGGAAGAGTGCAGAGGTTGTCCTCAGTTCTGGCGAACAGCAGTCAGCGTTCATCAAATAGCAAACGGCAAACAGTCAACAGCAGACAGCAAACCGTTATTCGGGAAACATTTTTCTCTTTGCGTGGGTTGGATTGTGTCTGCTTGGGCTGGTGTAACGCTGAACGCATTCCGCCGGTACTGGTTCATTTTGAGCGTGGCACGCGCATCTTGCGCGTGATTCACGGGCGGGACGCCCGTGCTACTTTTGAAACTGAAGCAGTGTCCATCTGACCAGTTTCTCGACGCCCGGCCCCGGCGTTGCGTGTGTGTGCGGGGGGTCGTCGGATCTCAGCGCACCGCATCAAGCAAATCGAGCGCTTTGGTTATATCCGGATCACGTTGATCGCAGAGGTGTTGACGCGTCCATTTTACTTCCACGTCCGGGGTAACAGGGGTGTCGACATAACGCTTACCGTCCGGTCCCCATGAAGCATGTGTCGGCACGGTCAGAGTCCATCCACCGGCCAGAGGGAATGGTTCGCCTCCAAGCACCACCCCCGCCGTGGTTCCGCCAACCAGGGTGACCGAGTTTCGTCCCTTCAACATCCACGCGAACCCTTCGGAAGCGCTGCCTGTTTCCTTATTTATGAGCAGGATTACTTTGCCTCGATAGCGGCGAGTTCCCATATCCTCGGTATAAAAAGAAGCAGCGCCGCCGTTATTCTTCATCGCGTCGATGATTCCGCTCGTCGTGTAGATACCGCTGACGCGTGGAACTTTATTCAGGTCGAGCTGGTCTGGCGCGGAACCAACCTTTTCCAGGTATGCCCGGCTGGCTAAAGTCACCGCCATCTGCGGGACTTGGGAAAAGGAAAAATAACTGCCCAACCGAATGCATGAAATATTTCCGCCACTCGCGTCGCGCAAGTCGATGATTAGTCCGTAAGTATCTTTCACGGCTTCCATGGCCGCATCGATCAGGGGTGCGGCATCGTCATCAAATCGCCCGGCCTTGATATAACCGATTCGCCGGCGGCTCGCTTGTTCAATTGTGTGCCAACGCAACGACGGATGCTCGGGCGGCCACCACGCATTCTCGCGCTTAACCTCCAGTGTGCGACTGTTTCCATCACAACCTTTGACACGTACGGTCGCTGAAGTGCCGATTGGCCCGCTTAGCTGGCCTGGATCAAGCAGTACATCGCCGACGCGAACATTTTGTCGTTCTGCATCCGACGCAACCGCCACCTGCGTTATTACGAATTGGCCTTCGATCCGAGTTGTGCGAATACCAATCCCGACCCGCCGTGCCTCGCCCGGAGATAGATATAGGTGTGAAGCCTTGAGTTCGTGCATCATGCGAGAAGCTAAGTCGCCGAACGACCGATCGTCTTTCACCTTCGTAACTTCGGGCGAATATTTTTGCAGTACTTTCTTCCAATCCACGCCACCAAACGACGGATCGTAAAAATTGTCGTTGATTGTCTGCCAGACGAGATTGAAGAGCTGCGCATACGAAGGTTGCGGAGAGGTTTGTGCATACAGAGAGACAGAGGCCAACATGATCAGGAGTAATGCGATGATTCGGTTCATGGTCCTTTGTTCTATACACGCGTCTGGCTTATAAGACGGGCAATCAGTTCAAAGTGTTAACGACGCAGGGAAATGGGTGGCAGAAGGAACGAGGTTATGGCTCGCAGCGTAAATGCGGCTTCGTGCAACTATTTTGGTTTGCAAGTCCTTATACCGGGTGGTATCGGGTTGCGACTGCTCCCGGCTCGGATTTGCGCCGTACGCGCGTTAAGTTTCGCATCGGGTAGGGGCAGAGCGACGCAATGGCATAGCGATGCGCTCGAGCCGAAGCGCCGAAGGCGCGGGAAAAAATAGCCAGGGGCGGGTTCCCCATGCGGGCAGCCCGCGCGGGGACCCTTTATGTAACGCCTCCGGCGTTAGGCCCGCCCGCTACCGCAGGCGGTTCTGACAAGTGCACTTCCGGCGTTAGGGATTGCGCGAGGCGCGTCGAGTCGAAGCGCTGAAGGCGCGGAATAAGGTAGCCAGGGGCAAGCGCGTTTCGCGCGTCGCCCCTGGATCAGGACCTCAAACAACACTTCGCCGACCCTCGATGGGTCGGCGGTCTCTATTATTCTTCTTTCGCCCCGTTGGGGAGAAAAGGATTCAGGAGGGCGGTGGTCCAAGTGCCTCTGGCTGGCGCCACCGGAGACAAAGAGGCGCGATGCTCTGGAAGATGTTTTGTTTCCTACATGCGAAGCGCTTGGATTTCATCGGGACTTATTCAAAGCGAAAGAAGCGTGCGAGGAGCGCGAGAAGAGTAGGTCGGAGTTAGGGTCCAAGGTCCAACGGGAAGAGTCCAAGGGACTGTCTTGGTGCCTTATCCCGCCAATCAGGTAGAATGCCGAACCGTTGCCGCAAACCGTTCTGATAGCGGGGGAGGGAGAAACTGCGGCTACTTTTTGTTTAAAACGAAGGAGATTTGAATGAAGTCCATTGTGATTATCGCGTGCATTCTGTTCACGGCGGTTTCCACTCTTGCTCAAGCACCTAAAACGTCAGACGAGTTCATCAAGCGCGGCTATGCGCGCCACGAAAAAGGCGACTTGACTGGCGCGCTGGCAGACTACACGCGCGCGATCAAACTCGACCCTAAGAACGCCAGGGCATACTACAATCGCGCGTCCGTGCTCACTCTGAAGGGTGACCACGTGGGCTCGATACGGGATAACTCCCGGGTCATCGAGCTTAATCCGAAAGATAGCGATGCCTATTTCAATCGGGCCTGGGCGCATAAATCCCGCGGCGATCTCGACGCGGCAATTGCGGACTTCACCAAAACGATCGAACTGAACCCGAAAGATGCCAGTGCATTTGTCGATCGTGGAAGAGTGCGGATTGATAAAGGACTTGTCGACGCCGCGTTGGAAGATTTCAATAAAGCGATCGCGATTGACGCAACGCTTGCGGGCGCCTACGTCGGACGCAGTGCGGCACGATCGGAGCAGAAAGACTTTGACGGCGCCCTGGCAGATGCGGATGAAGCAATCAAATTAGAGCCGCGCAATGTATTTGCGTATCACAATCGTGCCTTCTCCCTGCAGCGAAAAGGCGACACCGACGGCATGGTCGCGGCCTACACGAAAGCCATTGAAGTGGACCCGACGTACGCTCCCGCCTTTAACGCGTTGGCATGGTTGTGGTCCACCAGTGAAAAAGAATCCTACCGCAATGGCTCCAAAGCGTTGGCCTATGCGCGCAAAGCTGTAGCCCTCACGAAATGGAAAGACCCCAGCTTTATCGATACGCTGGCTGCGGCAAACGCCGAAGCAGGCAACTTCACGGAAGCCGTCAGATGGCAGCGCAAGGCGTTGTCGTTTCCAAAGTTTGTGAGTAGCGAGGGGGAGCAAGCGCAGGCGCGAGTGAAGTTATACAAAGCCCACAAGCCTTACCGGGAAAAGAAACAATTTGGTTAGGCCTCTCTGTGTAACTTCTGTGGTCTCTGTGGTCTCTGTGTCTCCGTGGTGAATTCTTTGGTGGCACATGCTCACCACAGAGACGCAGAGAACACAGAGGTTACACGGAGAAAAACCCTGGTAGGCCCGCCCGAGTAGGCCCGCCCGCTACCGCAGGCGGTTCTGACAAGAGTTCGGCGTTGGGGGCCCGCCCGCTAACGCAGGCGGTTCTGACAAGAGTTCGGCGTTGGGGCCCGCCCGCTACCGCAGGCGGTTCTGACAAGAGTTCGGCGTTGGGGCCCGCCCGCTGACGCAGGCGGTTCTGACAAGGTTCGGCGTGGGGGGCCGCCCGCTAACGCAGGCGGTTCTGACAAGAGTTCGGCGTTGGGGCCCGCCCGCTACCGCAGGCGGTTCTGACAAGAGTTCGGCGTTGGGGGCCGCCCGCTAACGCAGGCGGTTCTGACAAGAGTTCGGCGTTGGGGCCCGCCCGCTACCGCAGGCGGTTCTGACAAGAGTTCGGCGTTGGGGCCCGCCCGCTACCGCAGGCGGTTCTGACAAGAGTTCGGCGTTGGGGGCCGCCCGCTACCGCAGGCGGTTCTGACAAGACCTTCGGCGCTCCGGGTGTCTGTCCGACGAGCTTTAGCTAATCGTTGAGGCGACAAACTGAAGTTTGTCGGACAGCCCTGGCTACCTGTTGCCGCGCTTTCGGAGGGTGGGTTTGGCAGCTGGTCTGGTGTTCTTTGCGGTTCGCGATTTGGTTTTTGGTTTCGTTGACGGGGGAGGCGTCTTCTCAACCTCGCTGGTTTCGCTCGTGGGTTTGGCGGGTCGCCCGACTTCGTCTAACGACGCAGCGATTAGGTTGTCGCTGGGGCGCTGTCCTTCGAGGAAAGCGAACACGTGATAATTCGCGCCGCGTTCGCGCAGGACTTCAATGCGCCCCTCCTTCTTCATGCGCGCCAGTTCGTTCATCACGAAATTCTGTTCGGCATTACTCATGTAACGGTAATCGATGTCGAAGGCGAGGCCGGTGGAGTGTGGCGGGGTATCAATGCTGGACGCATAACGGTTAACTCTGCGCAACGCGCGTTGATATTGTTCCGGTCGAGTCAAAGAGCTGACCGGGAGCGGGCGTCCGAAGTTGTCCCGATACCGCCTTGCTATCTCTTCAAGTACCTTCACAGCCTGCGGTCTTAGTGAACTCAGTAAATAAACTTTCAAAGCTTCGCGGTCGGTTGGGTTGTCGAGATTGAAAGAGCGTCCGCCAAAGTTTTCCGCCAGAGCCTGGATGGAATCATAATCGCGGAGCAGTTTCGAATCGCCTTCCGGAGAAGCGGAGGAGTGTCCGTAGTATTGAGTGATTAGCGCCTGGTCTGCCTCGATTGATTTCAACTCCTGCTGCCGCGATCGGATTTCAAGTTCCAGTTCATCCCCGCTTATGTCGGAGCTTGGGTCTGGGTTTTTCGGCGCGGCACGCTGTCTCGGAGTCTGGTGCGGCTTTGATTGCGACTTGGAGTGCGACCTGAAGTTTTGGCCGGTCTGTAAATCGGAAATCTCCTTTCGCAGTTTTGCACGGGCGGATTCGAGCCGGACGTAGGAATCGCGCAGTCCGCGTTCATCGTTGAGTTCGAGGTTCTGATCCGCGATATGTCTCGTGAACGGGTCACCATCCACCCGGGCTCCGACTCCGTAAAGAATATAAGTTTCGGTTACGGCGGGGAGGGGAACCAACTCACCACGTCGAATCATCGCCGCGAGATCCACATAATCCTGGACGGGCTGCAGCCTGAGTTTCTTGACCTCGGCGACCTGCGCCGCCAGGAACCAACGCCGGTCATCGTAGTGGCGGAGTTCTTCAGGCACGTTCATGGCGACGTCTCCGCCAGGGCCGATATCGCCGCGATTCTCTTTGATCTTCTCCAGGCTCCGCGCCCAATCTGAATCCGACGCGCGCGGTGAACCTGCCGATGAAGATTCGGAAGATGGACGCGTCAGCATGAAGCGATTTAGTGTCCACCCGCCGGCAGCTATTGCTGCGATGACAATGATGACTAGAAAAAGATGCCGCCCGCTTAGGTTCGTCATGGTGAAAAAAGACCTGGATCCCCGCCCCTGGTTTCACGTTGATTATGCAAGTTTGAGACTGAGTGCGCGAATTGGGAGGAAGCAGTGGGCAGTGAGCGGTGGGCAGGGGGCAGGGGCAGTGGGCAGTGGGCAGTGAGTGATCATTGTCTGCATCGGCTCTGCCGCCGCACAGTGCGGAAAGCCTATGGCTTTCCGATTAGTTATCTCCTTTAATATTTCCTGAGGCTAAGCCTCAGGAGTCTTCTTAAGTTGATCGCCGGTAAGGCAAGCCTTACCGGCACTGTGCGGCGTCGGAGCCGCGGCCCGGTGGGGGCGGCATTCTCTAAGCTGCGCACCCTCACCCTAACCCTTTCCCAGTGGGAGAGGGAATTGGTTCAAGAGCGTCGGCGCTTTATACATTGCGCTCCTGACGGAGCGAATAGACGTTGGACCTTGGACGATGAACATTGGAACTTGGACTTTGGACTTAGTCTTTCCCGTAGCCTGGTCCGCGCAGCGGCCGTCCCGCGAGCGCCGGTGTTCGCTTGCCGTCGTCCACGCTGAGTTGGCCGTTCACAATCACATACTTCACGCCATCGGGATATTGATTCGGCACCTCAAACGTGGCGCGATCAATTACGCGGCGCGGATCAAAAATCGCTATGTCAGCAAACATGCCTTCCCTCAGGAAGCCGCGGTCTCGCAGACCGACGCGTTTCGCGGGCATGCCCGTCATCTTTTGAATCGCTTTCTCCAGAGTCAACAGGCGCTCTTCGCGCACATACTTCCCGAGTATGCGCGGATAGCTGCCCCAGCCGCGCGGGTGTGACTTCGCGCGCGATAGTGGTCCATCAGTGGCGCGTGCGCCGCTATCAGTGCAGAAGCTTACGAACGGGGCGCGCATCGCCGCACGCAAATCCGGTTCACTCATCATGAAATAGATTGCTCCGGTTTGACCGTTGTCGGCGACAATCAAATCAAACAACACCTCGAGCTCTTCCTTGTTTTGCTCAGCTGCGATTTGCGAAAGACGCTTGCCCAGCAGGGGTTCGAGCGCGGGATTGACGACCGAACTAATCAGCACCCCGGGCGCGCCGCCGCTGCCCCGATAGATGTTTTCCCAGTCTTTGGAGTCGGCAGGTATTTCCTTTTTCAACTGCTGGCGAATGCGCGTGTCGCGCACGCGTTTGAGCATCTGTTCGGTGCCGCCTTCGAGCACCCATGGCGGGAGGCTCGCGCTGAGCGACGTGCTACCGGCGATGTAGGGATAAACGTCGGCGGTGATATCAAGCCCTTCCGCGCGCGCCTTTCGAATCTTCGCAAGCACTTCGGGCATGCGTCCCCAGTTTTTCTTGTAAGCAGTTTTCAAATGCCAAATCTCAACTGGAATGCGCGCCTCACGAGCAATCTGGAAAACTTCGGCGAGCGATTCCTCGAGGCCGTTGGCTTCGCTGCGTTGATGGGTGGCGTAAATTCCGCCGTAGTGGCGCGCGACTTTCGCGAGTTCGACAATCTCACTGGTCTTGGCGAAACGCGCCGGGACGTATTGCAGTGAAGTCGAAAGACCAAGCGCGCCATCCTTCATCGCCTGGGCGACCAGGACCTTCATCTTCTCCAACTCCTGCGGGGTAGGCTCGCGATTATCGAACCCGACGACGTATTCGCGAATCTGAGTGGCGCCGACAAAGGTGGCCAGGTTCACGCCCGCGCCTTGTTTCTCGAGGCGCGTGAAGTATTCGCTGAGCGTGCGCCAGTCGACGTTGAGATTGTAGCGGCGGTTGAAGTCTTCCTGTTCCTTGATGAGGCGATCGTTGACAGGCGCGATTGATTCGCCTTCGCCGGTAACTTCGGTGGTGACGCCCATCATCACCTTGCTCATCGCGCGCGGATCGATCAGCAAGTAGGTTTCGGATTGGCCCAGCATGTCGATGAATCCCGGGGCAACCACCAGGCCGCGAGCATCGATCACGCGAGTGGCTGTTGCTCGGCCGAGCTTTCCGATTCGCATGATGCGATCGCCTTTGATGGCGAGATCGGCGAGATAGCCGGGACGGCCCGAGCCGTCGACGACGCGACCGTTGCGGATCAGCAGGTCGTAATCAACGGCGGGCGGCGTGGGCGTTGCGATATTACTTAACGGACTGAAGGAAGAGAGAAGCATGGCGATTAGGATCGCGGAGAATGAAAGTCTGGTTAGCATTATTCACCGGCGCGAGCGGGAATCGTGGAGCGCTGCATCGTAAAACTTACGAATCTGAATGTCTACGCTTGGTGAGTCCAAAGTCCAATGTCCAATGTCCTTCTCCGCCGGATCCATCCTTTCGACTCGAGTATCGAGTAACGATGCAAAGACTTTGGACATTGGATTTTGGACATTGGACATTGGACTCTCACCTCCATGTGACTTCCGCCAAGCGGCTGCGTAGAATTCAAGTGTGACAACTGAACCAATAACCCTAAAACGTATCGCTGAAGTAACTGGCGGCAAGCTGACCGGCGACGAGAAACTGGTCGTCACCGACATTTCCCACGACTCGCGCCGGGTTGGCCCGGGAATGCTGTTCGTCGCCGTGCGCGGCGGCATCTTCGACGCGCACAAGTTTGTCCCTCAGGTAATAGAGCAGGGCGCTCTCGGCGTTGTTTCCGAATCTGAAAGGCCGGCTGAGTTCAGTGGCGGCTGGCTTCAGGTGGAGAACGTGCGTCGCGCGATGGCCCAGGCGGCGACCGAGGTCCATCGTCACCCTTCGCGTGAGCTTCAGTTAGTCGGCATCACCGGGACAAATGGAAAAACGACGACGGCCTACCTGATTGCCTCGATTCCTGAAGCAGCCGGCGAGGAGGTCGCCATGACGGGCACCGTCGAATACCAGCTGGGACCGGAGCGCCGCAAGGCAGAACGCACCACACCCGAAGCGACGGACATGCAGCGCATGCTGCGCGAGGCAGTTGATATCGGTTGCAAGACGGCGGTGATGGAGGCTTCTTCGCAGGCGATGGATTTTTATCGATGCGATGGGCTGGAGTATGCCGTGGCGGTTTTCTCGAATCTCACTCGCGACCATCTCGACTATCACAAGACGATGGAAAACTACTGGGTCGCCAAGCAGCGGCTCTTCGATGGGCGGTTGGGCACGAAGCCGCGCGTCTCGGTTATTAATGTTGATGATCCTTATGGAGTTGAGCTGGTCGAGCGTCTCAGGAAAGACGGGATGGAAGTTGTTACTTATGCCGTGACGGCGGAAGCTGACGTGACGGCGCGCGACGCGGAGTTTTCGCTGGAGGGGATGAAGTTTAATCTGCGAACGCCGGCAGGGGAGCGCGCGTTTGATTCGCCCTTAGTGGGCCCGCCACACATCTATAACACTCTCGCCGCTGTTGCGAGCGGCCTGGCCCTCGGCTACGACCTCGATGTCATCACCCGCGCGCTGGAAAAGTGTAACGGCGCGCCTGGGCGTTTTGAACGGGTGGCGCACGATGGAGACTTCGCCGTCGTCGTCGATTATGCGCACAGCGACGATGCCCTCCTGAATGTCTTGCGCACGGCGAGAGATGTCACGAAAGGAAAGATCATTACCGTGTTTGGCTGCGGCGGCGATCGCGATGGTTCGAAGCGTGCTCCGATGGGGGAGGCCGCGGGAAGTTTGAGTGACGTTGTCATACTGACTTCCGACAATCCGAGGACCGAAGACCCGGAAAAGATTTTGGCTGACGTGGAAATCGGCATCAAATCGACCGGCAAGCCGTATCGGAAGATTGCCGACCGGCGCGAAGCAATTCACCAGGCGATATCGGAGGCGACTACTGACGATTTGGTCCTGATTGCCGGCAAGGGACATGAGGACTACCAGATCCTCGGGCGCGAAACTTTCCATTTCGATGATAAGGAAGTGGCGCGCGAAGCGTTAACCGCGCTTCGCACTAAGTCGACGGAATGAGTTATTTGTCTAAAGAAATATGGAGCCTTTGACGAACGGCTTTGCCGCCTGATGTGCGGCGGTGGCTTGCCCCGCCGGCAGCGGGTATTTCATCCGCGGGCTATGCCCTTCCAAGGGCGCAGCCCGGAAGGTTAAAGACATTTACGGCGGGGCAGCCGACGCCTCACATCACGCGGCCAAGTCGCATCACCAACGAGGAGTGTTAGGGTCAAGAATGAATCGCAGCAAGATTATCAATTCCAGTGCAATCGCATGTCTGCTACTTCTAACGACGGCCTGCACGCAAGTTGCCGTTTCGGAAAATGCCCGGGATCGTGAACAGGGCTCGCGTACGGCCAAAGCAAAAGAATCTGGGGACGTTTACGGGGCTCCGGCGAGACTTGGCCTTATCGCGAGCAAAGATATTAACGAGAGCAGCGGGATCGTTTCTTCGCGCACCACTTCTGGCTTTTATTGGACGCATAACGATTCAGGCGACGGCCCCTTTGTTTACGCGATAGACGGCAAGGGAGCGCACAAAGGGGTTTGGCGCTTGACGGGAGCCACCGCGCGCGACTGGGAAGACATCGCTGTCGGGCCCGGACCAGAGCCCGGCAAAAACTATCTCTACCTGGGAGACATTGGAGACAACCGCGGAGCGCGCGCTGAGATAAGAATCTATCGTGTGGCCGAGCCGTCAATTACATCAGCGAACGCTGCTTCCACGAAGACGACGCCCGTAGCAACGAAGGACGCGGAAGTCATCCGCTTACGTTATCCAAACGGCGCGAATGATGCTGAGACGCTGATGGTCCATCCGCAGAATGGAAATCTCTATATCGTGACGAAGGTGCCTCTGGGAAATCCGACGGTCTACGAGGCGAAGGCGCCGCTGAATGCTCGCGAGACGACAACGCTAGTGCGCGTCGGTGAAGTTAGTTTACCGGTATTGTTTGGGGGACTGGTGACGGGTGGCGACATCTCGCCGGATGGTTTGCGCGTGGCGCTTTGCGACTATCAGCAGGGCTACGAAATGGAAGTGCCTGCGCGCAGCGGTACCTTCAATGACGTTTGGAAACAAACTGTAACGGTGGTGGAGCTGGGCGATCGAAAACAAGGCGAAGCGATCGGTTATCGCCTCGACGGACGCGCGTTGCTCGCAACCAGCGAAGGCAAACGCGCGCCCGTGATTCAGGTTGTAAGGCGCTAACGTGCGGGCACGCTTTCAGTACCCACTTTGTGCTTAGTCACGAACGGAATCCGGGCCTACTCCTTCTTCTTCCGGCGGTAGCGCTGGTCCGGGCGTTGGCGACTCCGGGTTCTTGCTCGAGAAATATAAATACACCGGCAAGCCCGCCGCGATGATTATCAACCCAAGAAACGACAGGAACGGGGCATTGTAGATCGTGAAACCGATCAGATAAATCGTTACCAGAACGAAGACCGCCGGAACGACTGGGTAGCCCCAGGTTTTGTATGGCCGCGGAGCGTTTGGTTCGCGACTACGGAAGATGAACACGGAAAACGTCACCATTCCGTAGAACAGCCAGAAGGCGAAAATCGCGAGGTCGGTTAGCTGATCAAACTTGCCAGATACCGCAAGCACCGCAGCCCAAATCCCCTGAACAATCAACGCAATCACTGGTACGCGGTTCTTCTTTGAAACGCGAGCGAGGCTCTGGAAGAACACTCCGTCGCGTGCCATTGCATAAGGGATTCGCGCAGTTCCCAAGATCGAAGTTTGAAGCGATCCCCAGGATGACAGCATCATCACGCCGGCCATTAAAGTGACCGCGAGTGGACCGAGCACTCGTCCGATTGAGTCGGCTGCCACGGAGGAAGTCGCAGAGACGCTGGCCACTTCGGTTGGCGTCATCACGTAGTAGTAACTGACGTTAACAATCACATAGAGCAGGATGATAATGATCATGCTGCCGATTAGTGCGATGGGAAGATTCCGTTCCGGATGCTTCACCTCTCCGGCCATATAAGAAACGTTGTTCCAGCCATCATAGGCCCAGAGTGCGCCAAGCATCGCCGCCGCGAAACCGGCAAATCCACCTCCGATGACGCTCACGTCTTCGCACGTTCCACCGGCACTGCCCAGACCAAGATTTCCCCAACTGCCATCCTGGTAAAAAAACGCAGCCACACCCACGCCCAGCACGACAATGACCTTGAGAACGGTGACGAAGGATGCGATGTGGCCGGTTGCGCCTACTGCGAGGCAGTTGATTAAGGTGGTCACGGCAAGAGTCGCGAGCGCAATCGCCTGGATGTGTCCAAAAGGAAGATCGATTCCAAAGAAGGGAATTGGGATGGTGAAATAGACAACGTCAAGCCGGCCGCGAGTTAGATCGTTCATGAAGATCGCGAAACCGACCGCGAGCGCCGCCGCGGAGGCGGTACGTGAAATAAGAAACTGCGACCAGCCGTTGAGAAATCCCCAAACCCTACCGTAAGCGTCTTTCGTGATTACGTATTCCGCGCCGGCGTGGGGACGCATCGTCGTCAGTTCGGCGTAGGTGAGCGCCCCGGCCAGCGCCAGTAGACCAGCCGCGATCCAAACCGCGATTACGCGCAGCGGTGTGCCGACATTGCACGTCATTACCCGGGCTTTAAGGAAAATGCCGGTGCCGATTATGTTGCCGACGTTGATCGAGATAGCGGCGATAGGGCCAAGGCCGCGAACTAGTTCATGATGGTTTATGCTCATGGCGTTTAGTTAGTCCAAAGTCCAAGGTCCAAAGTCCAAGGTCCGTGTGATTAGCGGTATTTGCTTCCTCTGAGTTCGGGGCCGCTCAGGTATTTCATCAGTCCGGAGATTAGACGTCCAATCTCGGTGGCGTTCTCGGACAACTCCTCAAATAGCGTTTTCGTTAGGTATGCCTGATCAAAGAGCAACGTAGAGTTGTGCTCGAACTTCGCCACAGGATCCTTTAGCCACTGCCAGAAATTGTAGAAACTCTTTTCTCTCCACCGCGTTCGAAGCCTTCGGCAATATTCGACAATATGGAATCGAGGCACGCCGGATTTGATTCTTCAGGCCAAAGTCTCGATTAAAACTCCCAGACGCCGTGACTTGATAAATTGCATTCGTCAGCTTTCTTGCTTTTCGCCAAGATTCGAGTTCTTCGAACTTCCTAATTCTCACAATGTTCACCTCCTGAGGAACGAAGCGGGGTGAATTAGCGGACAGCGGCTTTAAACAAAACTTTGGACATTGGACATTGGACTAACCTCACCAGACGTCGTTGGTGACCAGGTCTTCGTAGGTGTCGCGGCGGCGAATTAGATCCACTTTGCCGCCCTCGCGAATCAACACCGCCGCCGGCAGGGGCCGACCGTTGTAATGAAACATTTGTGCGAGTGAATAGGCGCCACTATTGAGCAGGGCCAACACCTCGCCGGGTTGAACGTTCGGCGGCAGGAAACGATAGTCAGGTAAACGGCCGCCACGTTCGATGTCGAAATAGACGTCACCGGAATCGCAGAGTGGGCCGGCGACTTTATATTGCGCGTCGGCAGCGGCCTCCGCGTTACTGGCTGAAATGAGATGGTAGTACCACTTGTAATTGTTCATCGAGAGCATCAGGTTGTAACCCGCGTCGGTCAACAACCAGACGTCACCCGTCTCAGGACGCGTCTTAATATTGTTCACTGTCGTCAGCACGAGACCCGCGTCAGCGATCACGCTGCGCCCCGGCTCCAGCAGAATCTCGACGCCTTCGAGTAGATGTTCGGCATTCGCATCTCGCGCCGCCTCGCGAGCGATGCGCAGTGCTTCGCGCAAAACCGCGGAAGGTTCCAGATCCGCACCGAGCATGTCGCGCTCGTGTTCCGGTATCTGTTCGGCCTGCGAACGATCGCGCAAATAATTGACGGGGATTCCGCCACCTAGATTGATATGTTCGAGCGTGTGGCCTGTTTCGCGATGAATCGCCACGAGGTGTTCCCACATACTGCGGAATGCTTCGGCGAAAGGTTCTACATCAGGTGTTTGCGAACCCACGTGAATGTGAATCCCGCAAACGTGAATCAGGTCGGGATTTTGCAGCCCGCGGCGGAAAGCCTCCAGCACTTCGGACGAGGAGATACCAAACTTCGAGGTTAACAAAGCAGTCTGCAATCCGAGGTGCGAGCGCGTTCCGATTTCCGGTACGAGGCGAAGCGTGATGCGTGCTGGTTTCGGCGTGCTGCCGGTTTCGCTGCCGGTTTCGATAGCTACGCGCCTGACTGCGTCCTCAACCAATCCAATTTCATAAATCGAGTCGACATTGATCGAATAGATTTCGGCGCGCACTGCTTCGTCCAGTTCCGCATCGCTTTTGCTGGTGCCGTTGAAAATAATTTGATCGGGACGGAAACCAACGCGCAGGGCCTTATACAGTTCACCGCCGCTGTTGACCTCGACATCGATTCCGGAGGCCAGCACTGCCTGCAGCACGGCCATGTTCGAATTCGCCTTTGAGGCATAGAAGAAACGGATGGGATGCTCGACGGCGTCAGCCGCAGCTCGTAGTCGATCTATGTTTGCTTTGATCCGTGGCTCGGAGAAAACGAACAGCGGCGACTCATATTTCGCCACAAGATCGAGCGCATCGACCTGGTTGATGGCGAGATGCCCATTGTTCACCTCGAGATAGTCAGCGATGGCCCATGCAGGAGCGGAAGATAAAACAGTAGAAGACATTCTTTAGTTTTCCATCGGAGATTGCAGCTGGATTATGAATTCGAGCGAAGATAGACCGGAGATGCGAATGCGTCAAGCTCTATACAAAAATTTGCCGCGGATTTCCGCGGATCGACGCGGATTCAAAAAGTATGAACTAAGGCGGAACTGCAGAGTTCGTAAAGGCTGAAATTCCTATCCGCGTTTTTCCGCGTGAATCCGCGGCCGGTTCTTCAAGGCTGCTTTACGAAATTGTACGTAATCACGCCGGTCACTTTCACCGGCTCGCCCATTAGCGACGTCGGCGAAAATCTTGCCTGGTTGGCAGCGTTGACCGCAGGTTGTCGTAACGTTGGATGGCCCGAAATCGCACGGGCTAACGTCACCATTCCTGATTCATCGATCGTGACCTGGACAACTACAGTGCCCGAGGCACCCGCCGCATGGGCTTCGGCAGGATAATCCGGTTTCGGAAGGACAATAGCTTTACCATTCAACACGCCACCGGAGATAGGTGCGCGTTTGGGTTTTGCTTCGCCATTCGCGCCGGCTTCAGGAGTGACGCCTTCGTCGCTCTTGGGAAGTTCCTCGTTAGCTTGTTTTCTTCCCTCTGGGCTGTCCTCGGCAATAGCAGAAGAAGGTCGAGGACGCGGGGGAGGGCCAGGCGTGTGCTCCGTCATTGCGGGTGCTGCCGCCGTTGCGGGCTGCATTCGTTCGGGAATTGCAAACGAGCTGAGGAATTGTTCCTCAAGCGTTTCGTCCTTCTTTTCGTTTAGATAGACCAGCGCATAGAACCTTCGGGTGGTGGCATACACATGAGCCGTTCCGGTGAGCTTGCCGATCGTGAGCCGGTATTCGCGTCCAGGATTTCCATGCAACGACCTTTCGCGGAGATAAGTTACCTGGGCCAAACCCCCTTTGGTTCGAATCTTAGGCACGAACAGAGTCTTGAATGCATCGACGTAAGAGTTGACCCTTTGCATTTCGGTGTAGGCCGCGGGATTCGGTTTTATCCCGCTCAGGGAAACTACCGCAAAGACCGGCCCGCCCTCAGTTTTTGAGATATAGAAACGCGTATTCAACTCCATCTTGTGGTAGGGAACCTTGCTCGCCTCTTCGTAGGTTGAGCCCTTTGGAAGACGAACTGCAAACTGTTCTTTTTCCGGGCGAAGCAACTCCCAATCCGGAGTAGGCGGTGACTGCGCCTGAACCAGATGGACCAGTCCGAGCACTAATGCGAAAAGGAGGACGAAGATTTTGCAGTTGGGCGATTTCATGATCAGTGGTACTCCTTGTTAAAGCCTAACTATCCGCAGATTACGCATTGTGGTGCGGCCATCTCCAGCACGGACGAAAAGGATCCACGAACTAACATGAAACGAACACTAACTGTGTTTCGTGTCATTTCGTGTGTTTTCGAGGCTGGTCTGCCGTGCCAACATTAATTACTGTGCCCGACGGATTGCTCGACTATCGCCGGGCGATCTGAAACTGAACTACCTGAGGAGATTCTTCAATATAACTCAATTCGAGGTCTTCGCTAAAGTTGCGCCACCATCTCCGCGGGGTTCCAGTAGGCGTGGAGGTTCTGGATTTTGCCGGCTTCGTTGATGGTGAATACGTCGATGCCTTCGAAACGCACTTTGTTCCCTTGTTTGCTGATGCCACTTCCGGTCCATTTCACGGCCGCCTGGTTGCCTGCGACAAAGACCTGGTCTTCCGTTAAACCCACTTCGTTAAAGGCCGCAGTGACTGATTGGAAGAACTCTCCGAGTTTCTGATGACCTTCGATCGCGGGAGCGCCGACCGGATCGTAACTGACGGCGTCTTCGGCAAACGTGTTCACCCAGGCGTTCTGATTCATAGCCCTGAAGGCCGCAAAGTAGTTTTTGATAACTTGAGAAATAATTTCAGGCGACATCCGCTTTTTTCCTTTCACGTTCAGCTTGAACCAGAACCCGGCGCAGTATCTTACCCGAGGCCGACTTCGGAATCTTATCGATGAATTCCACGCTGCGAATTTTTTTATACGCAGCCACCCGCTCGTTTACAAAAGCCATTATCTCGTCAGGAGTCGCCTCGCCTTTCAGCACGACGAACGCCTTCGGCACTTCGCCGGCCTCATCATCAGGGCAGGGAATCACCGCCGCATCGCTGATCGCCGGATGCATTAACAAAACTCCCTCTAACTCGGCCGGCGGCACCTGGAATCCTTTGTACTTGATCAACTCCTTCGCGCGATCGACGATGAAGAAGTGGCCGTCAGCGTCGGCGTAACCAATGTCGCCGGTGTGAAGCCAGGCTTCGGCGTCGATCGTTGCGGCGGTTGCCTCGGGACGATTTAGATAACCTTTCATGATTTGCGGGCCACGAACGCAAATCTCACCTTCCTGGTTGGGCCCGAGCGCTGCTCCTGTTTCCAAATCGACTATCTTGCATTCGGTGTTTGGCGCTGCAACTCCCACCGAGCCAAACTTCACCTGATCAGGATCCGCTGGAGAGGAATGCGTGACCGGGCTGGTCTCAGTCATTCCATATCCCTGCCGAATATCACAACCGAGACGCTCCATGCAGGCGCGCGTCAGACTTTCGTCGAGCGGAGCGGCGCCGCAGAATATCGTTCTCACTTTTGGCAGCGGATAATTATCGACGATGGGATGTTTACTAAGCGCGAGGACGATCGGCGGCACGAGATGGGCCAGAGTGACTTCATACTTTTGCAGCGTTTGCAGAAAGGGCTCGAGCTCGAAACGCGGGAGAGTCACGATTGTCGCGCCCAGGCGCAGGCCGAGATTGAGGATGACCACCAGGCCGTAGATGTGAAACATCGGCAGCACTGCGATCAGGGTGTCGTCTTCCTTGAAGTATCTCAGTCCCTCCATCTGGCACATGTTGGAAACGAGGTTGTGGTGGGTGAGCATCACGCCTTTGGGAAGTCCGGTGGTGCCGCTTGAATAGGGAAGTGCCACCAGATCTTCGCGCGGATCGATGTCGACTTTGGGAAACTCTCCATCGCTTTCCAGCAAGGTTGAAAATGGAGTGGCAGCAGAGCCGGCGCCGTCTGGTGGCGCATCACCAAATTCGTCGAAGAAAAACAGCTCCTCGATGTTAGTTTCCATCGCGGCGGTGTTTGCCTTTTCAAGACACGGTGGAACAGTTACCAGGAATCGAGCCCCTGAATCTTTTAGTTGATGTGCAATTTCCTGTTCAGTGTAGAGCGGATTGACGGTGCAGGCGATTCCGCCGAGCAATGCGACGGCGTGAAACGCAATCGCATACTCGGGGAGATTCGGACTCAGGATGGCGAGTACGTCGCCCTTCTTGAAGCCGCGCTTACTGAGACTGGAGGCCACGCCGGCAATCGACTTCGTCAGGTCTGCATAGGTGACGACCCGACCGCTCAGTCCGTCAATAAGCGCCGGTTTATCGCCGAGTGCCGCGGCCTTCTCAAAAACGAAAGGCGTGATCGCGATGTTGGGGATGGTGACGTCGGGAAAGGGGCCGCGAAAGATCATAGGTTAGTTAGTAGGTATTGAGCGCCCTGGGCGCGGAAGAAATTAGCCAGGGGCAAGTGCGTAGCGCGCCGCCCCTGGAATTGTGATGAAAGAGCGGCGCACTGAAGGTGCGCCAAGACTATTCCACATCTCAAGCACTATCTCTGTAGCTCCTTCAGGGCTATTGGTCAAGAGGAATCGATCCAAGGGCGGCGTCCCGGCGCTTGCCACTGGATACTCTCTTCCGCGCCTTCGGCGCTCATCGCCACCGGCGAAGGCAGGTGACTGACCGTCTCAAACAGGTCTATAGTTGGACGCTTCATCGCGCTATCAGCAGTCGATATCAAGAATATGCCCCAATCTAAAACTACCGCACTTAACATCATCTGCCTGGCCACTTACTTCAAGGGAGTTGACTTCATCCGCGAGTGTAAAAGGATGGGTGCCAACGTCGTCTTGATCACCAAGGAAAAAATGCTCAACGAGGATTGGCCGCGCGAGAGTCTCGATGAAGTGTTTGCCCTGCCGAATGATGCCGGCCCGCCTTTGTTCATCGATCTGGTGAGTTTTCTAGCCCGCAAGCAGAAGCCCGATCGAATTGTCGCCCTCGAAGAGTTTGACGTGATGACTGCGGCCCTGGTGCGCGAGCATTTTTGCCTGCCAGGAATGAGCAGCTCAGTAGCGAAGACGTTTAGGGACAAGATGGCCATGGCAATCAGCGCGGAAGCCGCCGGCGTAAGAGTTCCGGAATTCGTGCCGCTCATCAACATGGAAGAAGTGGAAGCATTCATGGGGCGAGTGCCTCCGCCCTGGATTATCAAACCGCGATCGGATGTCTCAGCCATCGGGATTCTGCGAGTGAACAAGCCGGAAGAGGTTTGGCAAGTGATCGAAGACCGCAACTCGCGAGACAACCTGCGCGAACGTGCTTCTTACTACCTGCTCGCAAAATTCATCCCCGGGGAAGTGTTTCACGTTGATTCGATTGTCGACGACGGCCGAGCACAATTCGTAGGGGCGAATCGGTATGGTCGCCCGCCGCTGGAAGTGGCCCACGGAGGCGGCGCCTACATTTCGCGGACCGTCGCCCACGGCTCAAAAAATGAGAAAGAACTTTTGGCGTTGAACCGAAAACTAATTAAGGGGCTAGAGCTTGAGCGAGGCGCTGCGCACGCGGAATTTATTAAGAGCGATGCCGACGGAGAGTTTTACTTTCTGGAGATCGCCGCTCGCGTGGGTGGGGCATACATCGCCGATGTTTTGGAGGCCGCCACGGGAATTAACCTGTGGCGCGAGTGGGCACGGATGGAGGTGAAAGACGGCAGCCGGCAGGAGCAGACGGCACCCGAGCAGAAGTTGGACCGTCAGAGAGGGCCAAACAATCGGCAAGAGCAGGCGGCGGCAGCAGGAAAGGAGCCAGACGGAGAGGAACCAATCCAGTCAAAGCGTGGTTCGCGCAAACTCAAACAAGTGCGAAAGGAATATGCAGGTATTGTTCTGTCACTCTCGAAGCAGGAAGCGCCGGACACTTCGGCTTACGACGATCCGGAGATCGTTTATCGCGTTAAGAAACGTCATCACGCCGGGTTGATTGTGCGTTCACCCAAACTGGATCGGGTTGAGGAGTTGCTGACTAGTTATGCGGAACGGTTTGCGGACGAATTCATCGCCGTTGTCCCGCCACTTGAGAAGGCTGAGTGAGGCGTTCAGCATATCGACTACCAAACACCAGTTTTTACTGCGTAGGACAGTTTCTCATCTGACTGGGCAGGAGTTTTCAGGAATTCGTAGAACTGCTTATCGACCATCCACTCCGCGTGATCAGGATCCAGTTTTGCCAAATACTTCAGCCAGGCTGCATGGCTAGTTGTCTTCACAAGTTGCGCTTCCAAAGCCTCTGCCTTGTTCGACGGGCCGGTGCCTGCGCTTAGCTTCGCGTCGCCTTCCCACTGAATCCAACGCACGACCTGAGGCCAGCGGAGCATGATTACCAACCATCGTCCCAGTGCCGCAGGGGAGCAAGCGGGCAGTCCCTGAGATTGCCTTGAAAGTTGTGAAAGACTGTAGAACCGGTAGAGGTTTGCAAATCGCTTTATTCCGCGCGGACTTACTCCCAGGAAAGGTTCGTAGCGCTCGAGATATTTTTGTAGCGTCGGATTATCGTCAGAAAGCTGCTGCGCGCTTGTCTTGATAAGCGTATGTGAGAGGCGCTGCCACGCCAGGGGTCGTTGCAGACGCAGCTTGGCCAGTTCCATTGCCTGTTCGGGCAGTTGGTCGGGACGTAGCGCTTTACTGTTCAGGTTCTCTTCCAGTTGTTTCTCCACGTTATCAAGCTCGGCTGCCGGCAGCTTTTCGATCTTTTCCGCTTCGCGTCCAAAGAGTTTCGTCAGATAAGTGGTGCGCTGATCTGGCGTCATGTTAGGAATGTTGAATTGGAGCTGGATAAATTTATCCATGAAGTACCAACCTAACGACCCGTAGGTGCGCGTCACACCCTTCAGCTTTTTGTCCAGATTTTCATATGCCACTTCCATGGAAGCTGCCACAACCTGAGCATCCATCCCAACCACGAAATAGCAGTCGGGGAAATCAGCGCTGAGGAAAAGGTTCATTGCTTCGATTACTTGCGCTACGGTCCCGGGTGAACATCGATCCAGATCGTCGATGAATACAACCACCGGCTTTCCTTCAGCCACCAGCAGCCTGAAAACTCTCTGTACGTCCATCTCGATTTCGTGAAAGAAGCCGAGCTTGCCTTCGTAAGTTGGCTGCCGGACATACTGCGTAAACTTACCTTCGAGCGGTTTGGTGTCCACCTTGGCCGCAGCACTCTTCCATTGCTTTGCAGACATGACGGCACTGAGCAGCAAGGCAGCGCCGCCGCCGCCGCCGAGAAACGGGTTGCCCGCCATGATTGCGAACAAAGCGACCATCAGGCCCACCACGCCAATGAACGCCCAGGTTACGAGCCAGGGCGCCACCCGTTCGAAGACCATGCGATGAATGTCGCGGCGAATGGCATTGAAGTCGATGCGCTCCGCTTGTAACGCCAGCCAGAACCTTTCGCGCTCAACCGGGCTGTCCAGCTGGCCCACCAGCTGAGAGAGGATCGAATAAGCCATGCCCGCCCAGAGTTGTTCACTGTTTTGGTATTTCCAGGCGTTGAACCAGACGGTGGGATAGGTCAACTTTTCGACCCCGAGACGATAGTTAGTAGGGTCTTGCAGCCAACTTCTGAGGTCGCGGAAATGAAGGCCGGGGGTGATGGGAGGCGCCACCACACCGAGCGGCGTGGGCGCCTTCGGGCCTTTCGCCTTTGTCTCGATCTGATTCTGAATCATCTTCATCAAAGTCGTTTTTCCCTGGCCCCAAGGCGCGAGCACGCCAATGGCAAGAGGTGGCCTGGTGTCGCTGTGAAAGATGAATTCAACGATCGCGTCGGCGTAGAGGGAATAGTTCAACTGATCATCGAGCGTCCACTTGTCCGAATGAAGATAGGATTTCACGCCGACTGACTCGTGTGGCAACGGAGGATCAGGTGCTTCAACTCCCGACGCCTCGGGCGTCGCAGACTTTTTGCGGGACGCTTTGACTTTCCGTGGTCTTGGTTTCGGCAGGATTTCCCCCGCAGGTTCCTGAGGTGGCGTTGGTAAGGCGTTGTCGCCAACTTGTTCGGAGACTGTGGTGCGATCGATGTCATTTTCCAGTTCGGGTTCTGGTGCCGAATCAGGAAAGTCCTGAATTGGAAGGGGACTAGCGACTTGGGCTTTAGCTGAGGGCGGTGTTCGAGTAGACGGTCGTAGTTCGATGCCCTGGAGCTGAATCACTACGCTTGATCTGACTCTGGGGTCTTTAATCTCAACAGCTGCATCGAGGATCTTCTGATGCAGTTCAGGCGGACTGGCACGTGCCAACCTAACGAGCGCGAAGCCACGATCCTTTTCATCCTGAACACGAAGTATGAGCTGAATGACGTCAACTAAAAACCCCAATCGTTCTTCCTCCGCGAGAAAGCGGGAAAGGCTGACCAGAAGTCCTACTCGGACCAGCGTGGGTTCAACCGATCTCGCGACTAAGTAGGCCTCATTGAATAAATCGCGTGAAAGGTCCGGCGGCATCAACGGGAGCAGAGTCAACAATCCCGAGGCTTTTTCGTAAGCAAGCTCAGCCTCGCGCGTGAGTGCGAGGGCTTCTTCGAGTGCGTCTGCTCCCTCCTTCTTTGGCAGTGTAGGTATCAGTCCGGCCAGGGTCTGGATTCTGAGGAATGGTGCAGAGATGCGTCTCGCGGAATCCAGCGCCTTCAGCTTCCACACATCCGGAAGGTGAGGCACTAAGGCTATTAATGCTTCCGAACGTTCATTCTCATGACCCAAGGTCAGGGCTGTTGTTATTGCTTCCTGTTTTAGTTCGCTCGGCAGGTATGGCGCCAGCTGCACCCAGGCCTTTAGGCGATCATCAGGATTTGGCGTTGAGTTTTGGATGTGAAGCATTAACGGAGTTTTTGCAGTGTCCGGTAGACACACGCCCAAGGCGCCCAACGCGTGAGCACGAGCCGCATTCGTTCCGATGCTGCTGGCGATTCCCATGGCGGCCTGTACTTGGCCTGCGTCGAGGTAAGGTGCGAACCCAGCGATGGCTAAGGCTCGCGTAGCTTCATCCTGAATTAACGGCAACGCACTAAGCACTGACTTCAACGCTTCCTGCGGCAAGCGAGGTGCGAGATCGAGGAGCGCCTCGACGCGGCTGTCTTCGTTCTCGATGCTTAGCGCAGCTGCCAGTGCATCCTGAATGTTCTGAGTGTCGGGAGCCATTCTGATTCCTTCCTTCGGCTTTCATAGCCGGCGAAATCAAACCGCATGGCGACAGTTGCAGACTGAGGTCAAGGAGTATTGCAAGGCTCGTCCAGCGTACTGCCGAGGGTGGGGCAGTATATCTCAGGAGTCGGTAAGGCCGCGAAGATTTGTTAGCGGATCAGTTTCCACGTGACCGGGCGTCGGGCACGTGCATCAGGCGCAAGATGCGCGTCGCACGACTTCTGGGTAGTAGTAGTAGTAGTCAGTTCAAAAGTAGTAAGGCCGCGTCGCGCCCGTGCATCGCGCAAGATGCGCTTGCCACGCTCAAGCTGACCCACTACCGGCTTCTGCCCGCTATTGATAACGGGCGTGAGCATTTCACGGGTTCGTGGTAGGTCCTATCTGGGCGTCCTTCACTTCGGTCGCAAAGCGAAAGTAATTGCTGTAGGTGCGGGTAGAATCTGTTTTGATTCCATCAAACAGGGTTTGATAGTCAGCGCCGTTAACGCGTATGACACGGGGCAACCAGATGCCCTGTTGCGGGAGACGCATCATCTCCACAAGGATGGCGGGCGGTCTTTCGCCGGCAGCGGCATTCGCTGCATTGATGGTGATCGGGGGCCAGCCTATTAGCTTGCTCACAATCCGTTCTGCCGCATCAATCCATATCTCGCCGGTGAGCTGAGCGATGTATTTTTCGTCGTCGACGAATTGCGTTCCTGGTCGCGGTGTAAAACTAAAGATTAGTGTTTCACGCCCGGCAAACTGTTCTCTGCGGTTCAATGTGAGCTCTGTGGTTCGAAGGAAACTGGCAATCGCGAGTACCGCTCCACCGCTCTTGATTCCGAATGCTGACCGGCTAATCCCCGAGCGACCGTACATGCCAAGCGGCCTCATCCCTGCCGGCTGTTCAGACTGCTGAGTTTCCGGCGTTGTTGGGGTGCGCGCGATCTTTTCCTCCTCTTTTTCGATTTTCTCTGCCGCTTGCAACCGCTCCTTCTCCAGCTTCTCTGGCGGAACCGCGACGCCGTTGTGGCTTGTCACTATCAAAACACCCCGCGTCCGCGTCCCGCTCTTCAACGTCGGAATGAAAACCTCGTAGACGTAGGTTTCCTCTTTGGTGCGTCCTTTTTTGTCCTTCTCAAGCTTCACTGAATTCACTGTGAACGTGTACTCGCCCAGCATGTCGCCCGCGCCCTTGCACATCGCCTCTTTCACTAGCGCCGGTATGTCAACCGCGCCATCGATGTTCGCAGGCGTCAGCCCCTCACAAATCCTGGGGATTCTGGAATGTTTGCTGACTTCGATACGAGTGTTTTGGGCGGCTACGGAAGACGCGAGTATCGAGGGCACCCATAACGCCAGCAATGCGACGCGAACCAGTTTTTTAGAGGCTTGAAGTCTTGTCATAGGTTATGAATACCTCGGCTGGACGAAGGCGAGTTCCTCACGCGGCCTCGATCTTTTTGAGTCTCCAGATATCAACGCTCACTTCCTCGGCGTAGTGTAGCAGGGGATCGCTATCCGGCGTCGGCAGAGCTTGAGCCTGGATCATGGTCGAGTCAAACGAAGCGAGCTTGGCGCTTTGCAACAGCCACGGATGGTGGTAAATGCGCGCGCGGTAAATTTCATCCCGGTGCTCAGCGTAGAGGCAGTAACGCTCAGTGAGAAAAAACTCCCGCGATCCTGGCTGCGACTGCGGGAGTTTGTCGCCGATGATCCACCTGGCGTCCAACCTTGCGGGCGCACCGCGTTTGTCTTCTCGGCTTGAGGAATATGTAATCGAAGCGCCGTCCTGCCGCAGCGACATGCGTGCGTTGAAGTAGGGCAGGCTGTAAAACTTTCGCGCAGCCCACACGGCCAGTCGGTTCGCTGCATCAAGCGAAAAAAACCAAACGCCTGGAATTCCATTGAGGGTCACGTAAGTGCGCACATTCAGCTCGTGAAAGGCGCTCGTTGCGGGAATTGGCGGCAGGAATAACGCACGGATGTCCCACATGGTGAAGGGAACCACTCCAATCCAAGCAGAACCGTTGAAGGTATCGATCTCGAGGTGTGCGGGAATGAGCGGACGGAGTAAATCTGCATCGATGGGCCAATGCATGAAGAGCAGCTTGCCCCAATGCTGCCGCATAATGGGAAAGCCTCGAGGGCGTTTACTCACATGCATTAGAAGAAAATGACTAAGCCGCGGATTCACGCGGAACAACGCGGATAGATCTAATGCCGTTTCTTATCCGTGTAAATCTGCGTTTATCCGCGGCAACAATCTGTTTTTGCTTCACTTCAGATACTTATCCAACCAACCGAGCACCGTGTGGTGCCAGAGTTGTGAGTTTTGTGGTTTCAAAACCCAGTGGCCCTCATCCGGAAAGATGAGCATCTTTGATGGAACATTCATTCGCTGCAGCGCGGTGAAAACTTGTAAACCTTCGCCAATCGGCACTCGGTAATCCAGTTCACCGTGAATCACCAGCATCGGCGTCTTGAAATTCCTGACGAAGTTGTGCGGCGACCATCGTTCATACATAGCCTTGTTGGTCCAGGGCGCTCCCTTAAACTCCCAATCGGTAAACCACAGCTCTTCAGTCGCCCCATACATGCTGGTCAGGTTGAAAACACCATCATGATTGACGAGCACTTTGAAATGCGCGCGCGGATCGTTGTTGTGTCCTTCGATCCAATTGATCATGTAACCGCCATACGACGCTCCCGCCGCGCCAATGCGGTTCTTGTCGATAAACTTATTGCGACGAACAACCTCCGCCACGCCGTTCATCAGATCGGTATAAACCTTGCCACCCCAATCACCACTGATTTCGTTGACAAACTGCTGACCGTAGCCGGTTGACCCGCGCGGATTCGGCGCGAAAACAATGTAGCCGGCGTTGGCAAACATCTGCGGGTTCCAGCGATAACTCCAGCTATCGTTCCATGCGCCCTGGGGGCCACCGTGGATCAAAACCACGAGGGGATATTTCCTGCTCGCGTCGAAGTCGGTCGGCTTCACGACAAAGCCATGAATCTTCTTCCCGAGTGCGCCGGTCCATTCCATTTCTTCGGCGGCCTTGAGCTTGTGTGGCTCAATCACTTCCTTGTTGATCTTCGTCAACTGAATCACGCTGCCACCGTTGCCGCGATAGATCTCGGGAGGCGCCGCGATTGAGCTACTCGAGAAAATCAACGTCTCATCAGGAGCTACTTGCAAGCCGCTGGCGTAAACGTCGCCGATGATCTTCTCCGCTGGTCCACCGCTCAGAGCAACCTTGAAAATGGGGTGACGTCCTCGTTCGCCCGCCGTGAAGTAAACTGAATTGCCGTCGGGCGAAAGAGCGAACTCATCGACTTGCTGGTCAAAAGCACGTGTGATTTCAGTGTTTGTGCCCGTGGCCCGGTTGTAGTTCATCAGCCGCCATCGATCGGCTTCGAAGCCGGCTGTCATTTGCGAGCGATAGAGAATCGACTTGCCGTCGGGGGTATAGAAGGGACTGGCGTCGTATCCCTTGTTGCGAATCGTGATGTTCTTTGGTGCTCCGCCGCTCACAGGGACTGTGTAGATGTCGCTGTTTGTGGAAATGGCTTCCACTTTGTCGGGGTTGCGAAGGAAAGCGATCTCTTTGCCATCTGGCGAGAAGGCATAGTCAACGCCGGAGGCGGCGGCGTAAGGTGGCGAATCAAAATCTCCGGACGTGATCGCCCGCGCCACGCCGCCGCTGCTGGCGACGACAAACAGGTGCGTGCGTTTCACGTCGCGCCATTCGTCCCAATGCTTGAAGAGAAGTCGCTCCGTGATGTGGGCTTTGACTTTGCTTGCTTCGGCCGCTTCGTCTTTGCGCTTGTTGCAGGCGTCGTCTTTGCAATCCGGGTAAACGTCGGAGGTGAAGGCAATCCACTTTCCGTCCGGCGACCATACTGGGCCGCCGGCTCCGGTTGAAATAGTCGTCACCTGTTTCTTATTGTCGCCATCGCTGTCCATCATCCAGATCTGGCTGCCGGTTACAAAAGCAATCTTCTTTCCGTCAGGCGACCAGCGAAGCGCAGACGAGGAAGAGGTTCCGTTCGTTAAACGCTTGATCTCGCTTCCACCCTCGATCGGGGTGACAAAAATCTGATTGACCACGCGATTGCCTTCGAAGTTGACGTCGCCAATTGTGAAGGCGATCCATTTTCCGTCAGGCGACAAACGCGGATCGGCCACGCGCCTCACCTTCATCATTTCTTCGATGGTGAACCTTCCCTGGCCGCTAACGGCGGCGACGGAGGTGAGCGACAGGAGAGCAACAGTCAGAACAATGACGAAGCGTTTCATGGAATACCCTCAGACGTTTGATAAGATTTTTGGGAGAGCGCGAACATTATTGCACGCCGGGAACAACTGCGGTAGCGACCGGAAGGCTGCTGGCTAGTGCTGCGGGAGGGGGGTGCAAGCAACTCCCTGGAGTGCGCCGACCTGCCGGCGCTTTAGTCCGCGGCGCCCGCTGAATTGGAAAGCTCCAGGCAACAATGCCTGCGACCGCACCGGCAGGCCAAAGCGCCGACAGGTCGGCGCACTCCAGGGAGTTGAACTAACACGCTAACGCTGCTCAAGATGCAGCTGTCTTTGCTTGAATCTGTGTAATCTGCGGATCGTCCCCTGCCTGCAAGGTCTATCAAATCTCACCCGATCCTGCCTCAATAGATTAGAATCTCCCACCTCGACTAAACCCTAATGACACGCGGCATCATCGTTGCCCTCGTCCGATTCGCCATGCGCATCTATTTTCGGCATGTCGAAGTGGTTGGTCTTGAGCACGTACCACTTAAGACACCGGTGATCTTTGTCCTGAACCACCCAAACGCTCTCGTTGATCCGGCTTTCCTGCTTGGCCTTGCGCCGCGCCGTGTTTCATTCCTGGCGAAGGCGCCGCTTTTTAGAATGCCGGTTCTCAGTTTTTTCGTTCGGGCGGTGGAGGCGATTCCTGTGTACCGTCGCCAGGACGACGATGGCGACGTTTCAAAAAATCAGGAAACATTCGTCGCCGCGCGTAAGCTTCTCGCCAGTGGCGGCACGATTGGAATTTGTCCTGAAGGCGTTTCGCACAATGAGCCGCGACTGCGTCCAATTAAAACCGGCGCCGCGCGCATTGCACTGGCCGCTCTTTCCACCGGGGAAGTGAAGCAATTGCAAATTGTTCCGGCTGGTCTTTACTACACTTCAAAGACGAAGTTTCGCAGTTCTGTTTTGCTCTATTTTGGAAAGCCGGTTGACGTCACACCCGTGGAACTGGAGCCGGACGGCAACCCGCCCCGCGCTGCTGTACGCGCACTGTCTTCGCAAATTGAGAGTGCCCTTCGCGAAGTAATGCTTGACGCGGAACACGAAGATGCGCGCCAGACAATAGCGCGCGCGGAAAAGATCTTTTCGTCGGTGCCAGGGGAAGACAGGGAAGAGACTCTGGCGGAAGAGTTGCAGCTGCAACAGCGTTTCGTTAAAGCTTACGCCGTGCTGCGCGAACACACCCCGGCGCGACTCGAACGCCTTGAGTTGCGAATGAGACGATTTGAGCAAGAGCTGGCGGAGGCAGGTGTGGATCCCGATGATTTGTCACCACCGAAATCTACCTCAGATGTTTTCCGGCATTTGATTTCCCGAGTGGCGCTTTTCCTGCTGCTTGTGGGACCGGCGACTCTAGGTGCGCTGTTTCATTACCCGGCTTACAGATTGGGTGGATATGTTGCCACTACTTTCTCGAAGCAGGAAGAAGACGTGATTTCAACGGTCAAAATACTTTCCGCAATGCTCTTGTTCCCCTTGACCTGGCTGGCAGTGGACATCGCAGCTTACATCTGGCTGGGATGGAAATCCGCGCTGGCTCTGGCGGTATTAGTTCCGCTCGCCGGCTATCTGGCAATCCGGTTTTTCGAGGGAATTGACAGCTTTTTGGGAGGTTTGCGCGCGCTTACCTTCTTCCTGGTGAGGCGCAGGTTTTTCGTGCGGTTGCTGGCGGAGCGCCGGGCAATACGCAACGAAATCCTCTCACTCGGAAAGGAAGCTATGATTCTCGGTCAGGAGTCTGGATCCGGGTGAAGATGAGGGAGAACGGGGAGAGTGGCTCAAAACGCCACGCTTGTTCTGCCCTATTTCTTGCGTGCTTTTGAACTCGACGCTCCCTTTGCCGAACCCTTGGCAGCTGCGCGTTTCTTTCCACCCGCGGCCCTGATAGTACGGCCTTTGCGACCCTCGCTCTGAACTTGGCCGGCCTTAATCAAATTTTCATAACTTCCCCGCACGACGTTGCGCGCGACTTTCAATGAGTTGGCCAACTCGCGTTCGCTTGGCAAGTAACTCCCCACCGTCATCGCACCTGATTCTATGAGACCGGTCAGCTGGTCCGTGATCTGTTTGGTCATCGACTCCGGTCGTTTGCGATTGACACGTATAGTTGTTTTCACTTCTGGACTCCCTCCTCGATTGCTGCAATTTAGTTTTCAGGAATTTTATTCAGAGCCTATCAACGTGTCAACACAATAGGACCATGAGGGCCAAGGCAAGGCAAATCGTTATCTAGCTGAAACATTTTCGCCACGATTCGGCGAGCGGATCAAAGTCAATCCACCTGGCTTACGCCGATCCGCAAGCCGTAGGGATCGAATAGGAATTCAACTCGATCCGCCGCGCGAACTGGAAATTTCGAAAGGGAACTGGTTTCAATTAGCCAGGTAGGCGATGAGCGCAGGAATGGTTAGCCAGAGCAGTCCCTTAACCAGGAAAAACATGAATCCCCAGAAGCCTAGTTTCTTAATCCAGCTTTTAACGTTCATATGTGTTAGTCGAAACGTCCACCTTCGGCACTTTCCTCATCGGCGCATCTCTTGTCAGGACCGCCTGCGTAAGCGGGCGGTGCTAAACGCTGATTCCAGCCACCCGCTGACGCAGGTGGTTCTGACAGGAACCCGCGCTGCAACATCTGGATGCTGTCGAGTTGCTGTCTCAGAATTGAACGCCAGATGATACGATCTGCTGGAATAAAATTCACCTGCGACTTCAAGAAACGCGAAAGCCGTTGAGCCAGACGATGATTACTTCGAAAACCAGCGGCATTCTATTGCATCCTACATCGTTGCCCGGACCGTTTGGAATTGGAGACTTCGGTCCGGCGGCCTACGCATTCGTTGATTTCCTGATCGCGAGCGGCCAGCGCTTCTGGCAGGCCCTGCCGCTTGGGCCAACCGGATACGGCAATTCTCCATATTCTTCCTATTCCGCCTTCGCCGGAAACACTCTTTTGATTAGTCCGCAACAATTAGTTCACGACGGGTTGCTGGAAGAGGCGGACCTGGCAACCTCACCAAACTTTCCGGAGGAGCGTGTTGATTTTGAGGCCGTGCAACTCTTCAAGGACGATATGTTACGAAGGGCCTTTGCGAGCTTCAAGTTACAGAGCGACACCAGCATGCGGAGGGAGTTTATTGCCTTCTGCAAGCGCAACGCCGTCTGGCTGGACGATTTTGTTCTGTATCGTGCCCTCAAGGAGAAACACAGCGGCGCTGCATGGATCGACTGGGACTCAACCCTCGCGTATCGAAATCCCGATGCACTCGTCGCTCAGAGGGCCCGTCTTGAAGATGAGACCACCGCGCAATGTTTCTTCCAGTTCATCTTTTTCCGCCAGTGGTTTGCTCTGAAGAAATACTGCAATGACTCTGGGATCAAAATCATTGGCGACTTGCCGATTTTTGTCGCTTACGATTCCGCGGATGTTTGGGCCGCGCCTGATCTTTTCAAGCTGGATGGTGAACTGAAGCCAACAGTGGTTGCCGGTGTTCCGCCTGATTACTTCAGCAAGACGGGGCAGCTCTGGGGCAATCCTTTGTACGACTGGGAACGCATGGAGAGTGAGAGTTACGCATGGTGGGTGAGGCGCATGGCAACAACGCTTCATCTGTTCGATGCGGTGAGGCTGGACCACTTCCGAGGATTCGTCGCTGCCTGGGAGATTCCTGCAGGTGAAGCAACGGCTGAGCGCGGGACCTGGGTGGAGGGTCCGGGAGCAAAACTGTTTTGCGAGTTTGAGCGCGCGATTGGAGAACTGCCGGTGATTGCCGAAGACCTGGGCGTGATAACGCCCGAAGTTGATGCGTTGCGTGACGAATTCGGTTTTCCGGGTATGCGCGTGCTTCAGTTTGGCTTCGATGGTGAGTTGGGAAACATCCACTTGCCGCATAACTATCCACCAAACACTGTGGCCTACACCGGCACTCACGACAACAACACTTCGGTAGGATGGTTCGAGTCGGTTGCCCTCGAGGAGGCGCCTGGAGAGATGGCGAATGGTGAATCCGGAAATTTAGATGAAGTGAAAAATCAACATGCGTTTTGTCTTGATTACCTAAGCTCTGACGGCACTGAGATTCATTGGGACTTCATCGAAGCCGTTCTCAGTTCAGCCGCAGGAATGGCTGTGGTGCCCTTGCAAGACTTGTTGGGACTGGGCACTGAAGCGCGCATGAATTTGCCGAGCACTACCGAGGGGAACTGGTTATGGCGCTTCCGACAGGAAGATCTGAGTGAGGCCATCGCGCGGCGAATGAAAGACTTAACCATATCGCACGGGCGAGCGTAGCCCTGGGTCGTGTCCTGATTCAAAATTCTCTGCGCGTTCTCAGCGCCCTCTGCGTCTCTGCGGTGAATCACCCGCGAGATCACTCACCGCAGAGACGCAGAGGGTGCGCAGAGGAAAATTGAGACCTATTTAACGCTGAGACGTTTAGACTTCCGCACACTCGGATTGGCGACCGGAACACGCCCGGAGTATTTAAGTAATCCTATTGCATTCATCGCCTCGGGAATCTCGCGATTTTTCATAAACCAGCGCCAGACGTTTCCGGTTCGTAGATTTTCAGCGCTCAATAAAATGATCCCCACATTGATGCCGATCACATCACTGTCCACCCAACCGCTATTTGGATTGAAAGCGTCAACGAAGCCATAGACCCCATAAATGCGCGCACCATATTTTTCGCGCATGGTTCTTAACGCGGCGATTGAAACGTCAGGTGTCAGCATTAGCGAACCGCCTGGGGCAGAAGGAACGATTGTTCCGTCAATCGCCGGGTCGCGCGGCGGACCGCCCCAGGCTAGATAACCCTTCGCGCTGTCTGAAGCGGTTATGCCCCAAACGTTCTGTTCAAACCCGGGAAATTCTCTCGAAAGCGTCAGGCAGAAAGCACGATGCGCGAGCGTTGCGTTCACTGAGTTTTGGAAGTAATCGATCCTGTCGCCCCGGGTTTCGCGACGGTTACGATAATCGACCCATGCGTGCGCATACTGGTGCATGAATAGCGGCACGCCGATCGATGTGAAATACGAAAAACCTTCAAAGCGGTAGCGATCGCGCCACAGCGCATACCATGATTGTGGCGAAATCGCATGAGTCGGTGATCCGATTCCCATGAGGTAAAGGATCGAGTCTTCGCTGTAAGTGTCCCAGCGCGGTTTGAGGAACCCGGTCTCCGGTTTCCAACCGTGCGAGAGAAGCAGTGGATCACCGTTGAGCATCCATTTGAAGTCGACGCGCCGGCAGATCTCAGTCGCAAGGCGAACGATTTCGGGATCGTCACGAAAATACTGTCGGACCGTCAAGATGCCCGCGAGCAGCAGGGCCGTATCAATGGACGACACTTCACTCTTCCAGCGTCTTTCTCCTGTCGCCGCGTCCATCCAGTGAAAAAACCAACCGTGTTCGTGATGGGCCTGGTTCCTAAAAAACCGAAGCGTGTTACGGGTGCGTTCACGTGCCGCTTCCGGCGTTATCCATTTTCTTTCGGCAGCAATACAGAGTGCGGTCAACCCAAAACCCGTGGCGGCGGTACTGGCAACGTTGCGATGGCTCTCGGCCAACGGCGAACGATCCATCCGCGCCCGATCGGGCACGAGGCCGGTCTGCGGATCGGCTTGCTCCCAAAAGTATTGAAACGATCGCCGCGAAAGATCTTCAAGAAAAGCCTGATCGCTTTGGTTAAGACGCGCGGCCTGAACCGGTTGTGCAACAGGAGTTGTTGAACCCTGTGCCTGCGCAACGCCGGCAGCGACGAAGCTGAGCACCAGCCAGATTGGCAACAACCTATGAAGAAAAGCCGTGCGTGCCCTGTCGAGAGGCAATCGAGGGTGGCACGGGCGTCCCGCCCGTGAGTCACGCGCAAGATTCGCGTGCCACGTCAACCACACCAGAATTCGTTTACTTAACATATCGCGCAGCCACTATGTCGGGCGTATCCAGATTTTTTCCCGCGCGCAGATTCAGAACCAGACGTATGAATTGTGCCGATGACCAGGCCAGCGGCGTCGCCGATCCCGCACCTTCGCCAAAACTTAGATCGCGCCTCGGACCTCCTGGTTTGTCCCAAACTTGCTCCGGTAACATCATGCCCGGATTAGCAAATTCAAGCATAGTGTCGAGGCGCTGGCGAGCTTTATCAAACTCTCCGCGCGCGAGTTCATACTGGGCTCGCTCCCCCGTTAACAGAACCCACAAGTGTCCTTTGCCGGTGTATTTGCCATCCCAGTTCCACGGGCGTCCATCGGCCATTTCGCCATAGCCATCACGAACATAGCGGTACCATGCTTCGCCGTGCGGAGTTTCAACGCGAATCAATTGATCGACTACCTTGAGCGACTGCTCAATTAACGGATCACGCGGCGACTTTATTCCCAGCCTCACGAGCTCAAGAAAACTTGGGTCAACTATTTCTCGTTCATCAGCAACACCGGCGTTGTTATTCAGCTCGATACGGTCGCCGGCATTCGGCATTCCTTTTTGCGTCAAACGCAGATAGTAGTTCCCATTCAAATAGGGTCCGTTTGTTGTCGCGGTCCATTTCTCAATCTTGCTCGCCCAGTCGTCAGCGGTGGCCAGGTAAGTTCGCGCGGAAGCTTCGTCGCCGTTGCGTTTTGCGATTTCTGCCGCGCAGACGAGCCCGGCAATCTCGGCGGCAATCGTTGCCGGAGAGTAACCTGGTTTCTCTTCCCAACGATCTTGTTGAGTCACGGGCCCATTCCTGACGATGTAGTCCGCGGTGCGCTTGATGTGTTTGAAATAGGTCTGTTGATCTGTGCGTCCAAGTTGATAAGCCAGGATCAAGGGAAACGAGACTTCGTCCATCTGCACGTGATCGCCAAGTGGCTTGCCGTTGACCCAGGTGATTTGCGGGAAACTGCCGTCCTCTTTTTGCTGTACGTTGAAGAGATAGTTCAGAGCACGGTTCGCCGCGGCTTTGTCGCCGAGAGCGAGGTAAGCCGTGGCAACGTGATACAAATCGCGGGGCCAAACGAGATGATAGCCGCCGACATGAGGTTCGTTTGCGGCTGAGCCGGTTATCCACGGAGAAGAAAGTGAAGCTACATTTGCGCCGCGAAAAGTTTTGTCCTCGTGCGCTTTCAATACTAGCGCTGCCAGGTTGAACTGCGCCTGGTACTTCGGCCCAACCTTCGGCAAATTGCGAACTACGCGCCGCCAACCTTCGTCGTAATCCCTACTACAAGCTTGAAAGCCCCTGCCCAGAGATTTTCGCGCGGTAGCAAGAGCCTCGCTCGCGGTTTGGCCGAAGCCCAACGCGAGTGTGAAGCGCTCGGGCCGTTTGATTTTCGCCATCTGCACGACGTTGCCGTTTTCCGCACGAGCATATGACGTCGTGATTCGCCCGTTTGTTTTCAGTTGGTCCAGTCCGTCACTGACTTGAGAGAAGCCAGTCGTTAGTTCGTTGATGCCTCCCGATACCAGTAGGGCTGACGATTTGTTAGCTTCATTCGCCAGCAGGGCACCGCCTTCGATCCAGCCGGTATCGTGCATGCCGCTGTTGTTAAGGGAAGGATCGAAATAGACGTACAGCGCCAGGAGGCTGTTTCTCGTTTCGAACTTCACATCAATCAGGACTGTGTTGCGTTGCGGGTCAGTCGTGTACGTCTTGGTAATTTTCCAACCGCCATGCGTGGCGGTGTTAATTTGGCGAAAGGAAAGGGAATGATGGTTTAGAGGCTGAATTTGATGCGTAGCATCTTCACGTTCTGTTTCAATCCGGCGGCGAGAGGAGTCGACTACTACAAACTGCAGAACCTGCACATTCGCCACGTCCGCGGTAGGCCAAAACACTTCCGTGAGAGCGCCGCCCTGCAACGTGAACCAAACTTTAGATTCCAGCGTGTTGGATGTGCCGACAGCCTGCTTCCCCGCGCTGGTCCAGCCCGCATCGCCTCCGGGTGCGCCGGGAGCTCCGGAGATTACAGTCTGTGCTGTTAGTGAAGAGCCGCAGATTAGCAGCGATAGGATTACGATGGCGAAGCGTGAACCCGAGAATGTAGCCGCTTTGACCGAGTCCATTTTCTTGCGCGCCGATGATCGTTCCTGTCAGAACCGCCTGCGGTAGCGGGCGGGCCCTTCTTGTTCGCGGCCTAGTTCATATTGTGAAGGCAGGCCCGCCCGCTACCGCAGGCGGGCTCTTCTTGTTCGCGGCCTAGTTCATATTATGAAAAGGCAGGCCCGCTACCGCAGGCGGGCTCTTCTTGTTCGCGGCTTGGTTCATATTGTGAAAGGCAGGCCCGCCCGCTACCGCAGGCGGTTCTGACAGGTCAGCGAGCTTCCGTCACGTCAAACTTTGCTTCGACGAGGTCCTGGGAGTTTGCTCCGACCATCACCTTAAACTCACCCGGCTCCACCATAAACTTCATCGTTCGATTGTAAAACCCCAGGTGTTCCGGGCCGAGCGTAAATTGCACTCGCCGCTTCTCGCCCGGTTGCAGTGTGATCCGCTGAAAGCCTTTCAATTCTTTTACAGGGCGCGTGACACTTGCCGCAACATCCCGAATGTAGAGTTGTACAACTTCGTCCCCGGCGCGTTTGCCGGTGTTCTCCACTTCAACGGTAACGGTTAGGCGACCATCAGTTCTGATGCGCTGGGCGCTTAAGAGCGGCGCAGTGAATTTGAACTTTGTGTAGCTGAGCCCGTAACCGAAAGGGAAGAGCGGCGTCCAGGGCACATCGAGATACTTGGAAGTATATTTATTTTTCGCGTCCGGCGGTCGGCCCGTGTTTTTGTGATTGTAGTAAAGCGGCACCTGTCCGACAGAGCGCGGAAACGTTACTGGCAATTTTCCGCCGGGGTTCACCTCACCAAATAGGACATCGGCAATTGCGTTGCCTGCCTGAGTGCCGGCGAACCATGTTTCCAGTATTGCTGGAACAGTCTCTGCCGCCCAGTTGATTGTGAGTGGCCGTCCATTCATCAGAACCACTACGACAGGCTTCCCGGTTGCATGCAGTGCCTTTAAGAGGTCCTGTTGCCGGCCGGGCAGATCCAGCGAGGTCCTCGATGCGGCCTCGCCACTCATCTCCGCAGATTCCCCGACGGCGACGATCACTACGTCGGAATCGCGAGCGATGCGAACAGCTTCATCGAATCCACTCACCGTATCGTCATTGATCTCGGAACCCTTCGCGTATCTCACGACGGCTTGTGGTGATACTTTGGACTTGATGCCGGCCAGCAACGTAACCGCGTCTTCCGGTTTGCCGTCGCCGGTCCACGATCCGATTACATCTTTCTGGTTATCTGCCAAGGGGCCCACGACGGCGATTGACTTCAAGGACTTCGAAAGCGGTAGCACGTCACCTTCATTCTTCAGAAGCACCACAGAACGAGCTGCAGTGGCCCGGGCTGCGTCGAGGTGCTGCTTAGTGAAGATCGAATTGGATTCGCTCGCTTCATCTGCGTATGGTTTTTCAAAGAGGCCGAGGCGAAACTTGATGCGCAGGATTCGTCGCACCGCTTCATTAATCGTCGCGACGGTGAGCTTGCGATCTTTCAGCAATTCTTCACCATGCTTGTTGTAGAGGCGGCTCACCATCTCCATGTCCACGCCGGAATTTAGTCCCGCGGCGGCGGCGTCCTTCTCGTTGGCTGCGAGCCCGTGATTGATCAGCTCCTTGACGGATTCATAGTCGCTCACAACGATCCCATCAAACTTCCATTCGCCTCGAAGGACCGCGGTGAGCGTAAATGGGTTGGCTGAGGTTGGCACTCCATTCAGATCATTAAACGCACTCATGAATGTTCCCACACCCGCATCGTGCGCCGCCTTGAAGGGAGGTAAGTAAACTTCGCGTAGGGTTCTTTCGGAGAGGTCGGTGGTGTTGTAATCGCGACCGCCTTCGGCCGCGCCATACGCTACCCAATGTTTCGCGCAAGCGACGACTTTATCTTCGGCGCTGTAGTCGGCGCCCTGAAATCCCACGACCCGGGCTCGGGCCATTGCCGCTCCCAGAAACGGATCCTCTCCGGAGCCCTCAGCAATTCTCCCCCAGCGCGCGTCGCGAGCAATGTCGACCATTGGAGCAAAAGTCCAATGAACCCCTGCGGCTCGCGATTCCTTCGCCGCAATTGCAGCACTCTGCTCCACCGCGGCTGGATCCCAGGTAGCCGCTTCGCCCAGCGGGATGGGAAAGACTGTCCGGTAGCCATGAATTACGTCGAATCCAAACAAGAGCGGAATCTTCAAACGCGATTCGTTCATCGCGACTCGCTGAAGTTGGTTGGTCCGCGCGGCGCCGCGCACATTCAGCGTGGATCCGAGCAGACCCTTGCGGACCAGATCGAGGTGTTCGGGTCGAAAATTTCCGTTGGCCTCGCCATCGAGCTGTTGCAGCTGACCCAGCTTCTCTGCGAGGGTCATGCGGGCGAGTAACTGATTGATTTTTCGCTCGAGGGTCGCTTCCGTCAGCCCGCGATCCTTCTTCAGTTGCGGCCCAGTCTTGCGCTGTTGCGACGCGGTTGGAGTTACGGAGAGCGTGGCAGCCAGCAGGCACGTTCCGAGTATTGTCAGTAGTAAGCCGGTTACTTTGGCGGTTCTCATCGCGTGTTCAGTTCGCGTTACTAGTCAAAGAAGTTTTGGTTTGAATCGTGGTAACTCAAAGCGATCAGCCCACGAAGTCGCTCAAAAAGGAGAGCGATGAAGTCAGTACCACCACGCGGTAGGGGGTGGGTCACGTAGCGCAATTAACACCTACTTCAAGCTATTGCGAGACGGACCCACCCGCTTCCGCGTGGCGGTACTGACCTCATAAGATCGCGACATGAATGACTTCGAGCAGCTGACGACTTTCTAGAACCTGAACCGCGCTTGCAATTCGATGACGCGACCGGAAAGGCCGCGCAAAGAACGTCCAAAGTTTGGGTCAGTAATGATCGAGCCGGCGTCGAAAAAGCGAATCGGCGCCAGGTTGACCATATTCAAGACGTTGAAGAAATTCGCGCGTAGTTCCAGGTTCGTTTCTTCGTTGACGAAGGGCATCGCAATTTTCTTCGCAACGCTCATGTCGAGGTTGAAATAGCCGGGGCCGCGAAATGAATTACGCTCGATGCCAGGTTGCGCGTTAGGCGTCAGAGTAAAATACCTCGCGCCGCCGCCGGGAAAGTTGCCGCCCTGCCGAATGAATGCATCATCAGAAGTGTCATCAAGCGCACCACCCAAATAAGCTGATGGTCGAATCGGGCCGAAGAAGCGCCCACTTGGTTGACGCAAATCCGCGAAGAACTTCGGCGTAAACGGAAAGCCGGTGCTCTTCGTTACGATGGCGTTGATTTGGAAGCCATCGAAGATTGCGCGCATCGCTGGATTTCCCCCGCGGAAGAAATTTGTCTCATAAGTTCCTGCGGCAGTGATGTGATGGCGGACGTCGAAATCCGAGAAGCCATACTCGGAGTCAATGTCACCGGGATTGGTTTGATTTGTCTCCGCGCCGGGTCCTTCGTAAGACATGTTGTCCTTGCTCCTGCTGAAGCGATAGTTGGCGTCAAATTGGAAGTTGTTCGCGAAGCGCCGGCCGAGTCCCGCATTCAGTCCGTCATATCGTGAGTTAACGTCGGGCTGCGGGAAGAAAACTGCCTGGAAGTTTGCTCCGTTGATTGGCGTGATCAAGGTCTGATCCACGAGCCGAATCAAGCGGCGTCCCGTGCTGCCCTGGTAGCCGAGCGAGCCCACGAGCTTCCATGGCATTTCATATTGAGCTCCGAAGGAGTAACTATACACATGCGAGTTGGGCGTTTCCTGGAACGCTCCGTAGATTTCGACGGGCGCTCCGCGCACGCCGCCAGTAACCGGATCAATACCCTGTGCTAACGCCGGATTGATGGGGAAGCTGTTTGGCGAACTGCTGCTGCCGACGCCGAAGCGAATCAGGCCGCCTGCGAACGGAGTACCGAAGTCAGTGGTGGCAGTACCGCAGCAGATGTTGAAACGGGCGAAGTATGGCGGATTGCCGCGCGTGTTCGTGAACAGCACATTCGGAATGCGGTTATAACTGATACGGAAGCCGCCACGCAGGACCAGCCGCGAGTGAGGGCTGTAGGCAAAGCCGACAATCGGAGCAAAGTTGTTACGGTCTGTTTCGAAGAGCTTATCGGCCGTCACCACCCGCCCGCCCGAGGCAGTGCCCGGTTCGATGATGAAATTTGTGAGACGGTCTTCCGTTTCAGTCGGCGGCGTGAAAAGTTCATAACGCACGCCGAGGTTAATCATCAGGTTGGGCCGCACTTTCCAGTCGTCCTGAATAAAGGCGGCATAGTCGCCCGTGCGGAAGAAGCGTTGCGCGTCAGCAGGCCCGCCATTGCGGGGGTCGGCGTTTATCGCTTCGAAGATTGGCGTTTCATTCGCCAGGTTGAAAAGCCCGACGAACGAATAAACTGGCCGCGCGCCGCCACTCAAATCGTTATCGTCATGCTCAAGCCGGACCTGACCGCCGAAAGATAGACCATGATTGCCAATGTTCGTTCGCAGGGTGTTGCGAAATTCGTAAGTGCTTTGCGCGAAAATTGCCGGAGTAGTTTCAGCCCGCTCAGCGCCAAAGCGAATGCGGTCGAAGGGCAGTCCCTCAACCTCGATGCGTGGAATACCGAAGTTAGTTTCTGCCGAAGCCTGGACCTGATTACTCGCGAACCGCGTGAAACTGAAACGCGCTTCGTTAACTGTACTTTCCGACAGCGGCAAAATGTAAGCTGCTGTTAACGAGGTGTTGCGCGGCTTGTTTCTAATGTCAGACGAGGGACGGGCTCTGGAGCCGAAATCGCCGACGAGATCATCGCGTCCGGTGGAAAAACCGCTGAACATCAGCTGGCCGGTCCCAACCAGAAAATCAAGACGCAGGTTGTATTGCTGTCCCTTCTCGCTGCGTGGAAGCGCAAACACGGCTTGCTGAACGTCGGGAATGTTGTCAAAGCCTCCACCCGTCGGATTGCCGAGGCTGACGTATTGGCCCGTGGCGCCTGTTGGCGAACCGAGATCCAATCCGCTTCCCACTACTCGGCAACGAGCAGGATCATTTCCGAACGCACCACAATTGGGCGTGACTAAACCGGCGATGCGCGGCGCTATGCCCGCAGTGTTGAAGATTCGAGCGATGAGGCTGCCGGGTCGTTGGGCGGTGACGAGTTGTCGATACTCCGGCGTTTCTACATAGTCCGTAAAAGTATCAGTCGTGTTATTTCGCAGCCCTTCGGTAGAGAAAAAGAAGAACGCACGCTTACGAATGGTCGAAGGGCCGCCTTCGCCAAAGCGTGGCAAAATTAACGGACCGCCAATCGAGCCGCCAAATTGCCGGAAGCGACTATTCACCCGCTGCCGCGGAAGATTGATCCCGCCGTAAGGATTAAACGCGTTCCACTTCGGATCGTTGGCCTTGAGAAACGCGCTGCCGTGAAAGTCCTTCCCACCATTCTGCGAAACTATTTCGACCTGTGCGCCTGAATTGCGACCCAGCTCAGCCGAATAATTTGACGAAGTGACGCGCACCTCTTTAACTGATTCCTGGTTTGGCGTCACCACCGCGGCGCCGCCGAACTGAAGGCTGTTGACGCTCACACCGTCGATCTGGAAATTGTTGTTTGAGACCCGCTGGCCGTTGGCCGAGATTGGCACCTGATTCTCAGTTTGAAAGATGGATGAGTTGGAGCCGCCGGGTCCAGTAGTGTTCGGCAGCCCGACCGCTTGTCCGCTACCGCTTCGCGCGCCGAGGCCGATGATGCCGGGCGTTAGTCGCACCAACTCGTATGGGTCGCGTCCCACCTGCGGCAAGTTGCGTACTTCTGCCGTTGTAATCGCGCTGGACACGCTGGCGTTCTCTGTCTCAAGAATGGCCGCAGTGTCCGGATCGATCGTCACGGTGGCGGTTACCTCGCCAATCTCAAGCACGACGTCGATTCCCTGGACAGATTCAGCATTTATGGCGAGGTTATCGAGCAGTGTCTTCTTGTAACCTGCCTTCTCGATCGTGAGTAGATATTTGCCCGGCGCCAGCGCGGAGAATCGATAGAAGCCTTCCGAGTTGGTGGTCGCTTCCTGGCTCCTACTGGTTTCCGCATTGGTTAAGGTAACCGTGGCTTCGGGTACCAGACCTCCTGTGGAATCCGTAACAGTGCCTTGAATGCCCGCTTTGAATTGAGCATTGACCACTCCTGTTGCAAGCAAAATGAAAACTCCGCAGATCGCGACGCGGATAAAATCAGACATAGGACGGTTCATGGAAGGCCTCCTGAGTTACCTGTGATTGTTAGTTTCCGGCGCTGGCACCCGAAACCAGGGAAGCAAAGATCACCTTGAAAAGATTTATTCCAAGGAGAGCCGGGGGGCCTTACTTCTGGGGGAAGCGGAGTCAATACGCGCGCGCGAATTGTACGTAGGGGGATGGTGGCTGTAAGTGTGCCAGCGCACTTACAAGCTTAGTTAATACACCTAGAGTACGAAAACTTCAATATATTTCCCGGATAGACTCTGCTAAGCTGACGCATCGATCAGACAGTTTGCGCTACAACTTCAGCCAATCGGGGAGCCGATCGCTGTTTCTGTGATTGTCGGGCAGCATCATTGCTCGCCAGATTGCCGCTAAGCCAACTGTTGTGATCGGCGTTTGGCTATGCTCAGCAAGTGGGCCGTTTCGGTTATCAGATTGAAATGTAGGGGAAGGGAAAAGCTCAAAATGCAATTTCGAACTTTGACAGTTTGTTTAGTCCTCCTGGCGCTGGTGGCTGGCGGTTGCGTCTCAAGCAATCAACCAACAAATACCGGCGCGGTTCGAGCGAAGAAAGGGCCAAACGATAAAATCAAGATCGGGTTTTCGATGGATACTTTGAAGGAGGAACGTTGGCAACGCGACAAGGATCTGTTCGAAAAATACGCAAAGGAAAACGGTATCGAGCTAAACGTTCAGGTAGCCAACGGCAGTGACAGCGAACAGATCAAGCAAGCGGAAAATATGTTGACGCAGGGAGTGGACGTTTTAATAGTGGCCCCGCACAACAGCGAGATCGCAGCTTCGATCGTTGAATCCGCACATCGCCAGGGCGTTCCGGTCATCGCTTATGATCGGTTGATCAAAAACTCCGACGTCGATCTCTACATTTCCCATCAGGTGGTGAAGATGGGCGAAATGCAAGCGAAGTATTTACTCGATCACGTTAACAAGAAGCCGGCGAATTTTGTGGTGGTTGGGGGTTCTCCGACCGACAACAACGCGATCCTCCTGCACGAAGGTCAGATGAATATTCTGAGACCAGCGGTGGAGCGGGGCGACGTCAAGATCGTCGCCGACCAATACGCGAAGGAGTGGCAGGCAAGCGCGGCGCTGAATATTGTGGAGAATGCATTAACGCAGTCGAACAACCAGGTCGATGCGGTGGTCTGCTCGAATGATGGCACGGCGCGCGGCGCAGTGCAGGCGCTCGAGGCGCAGGGCCTGACCGGAAAGGTCCTCGTTTCGGGTCAGGACGCGGACCTTGCTTCGCTCAAACTAATCGTTGAAGGCAAGCAGACGATGACCGTTTACAAGTCGCTGCAGCCGCTCGCGTACGGTGCGATGGACGCTGCGGTAAAGCTCGCGCGCGGCGAAAAGTTGGAAACAACCGAAACAATCGACAATGGTTTCAAGAAGGTGCCGGCAATTTTGCTTGAGCCGGTTGCGGTTGATCGAAACACGTTGATAAGCACCGTGGTGAAGGATGGTTATCGCAAGCTCGAAGAGATTTGCGCAGGGCTGCCGCCGGAGAAGTGCCCCAAAGAATAGTTTCGGGTTCCGAGTTTCGAGTTTCGAGTTCCGAGTTCCGAGTTCCGAGTTTCGAGTTCCGAGTTTCGGGTTTCGAGTTCCGAGTTCCGAGTTTCGGGTGTTAAGTTTCGAGTTGTTGAAGAATCGAGGAATCATCTCAACTGCAAGGGTAACCTGCATCATCTAAGCGACGTGGCATTTCGAAGTTGATTCGCGCATGACAAACTCGAAACTCGAAACTCGAAACTCGAAACTTCTTCTGCAGATGCGCGAAATCACCAAAGCCTTCCCGGGTGTTCGTGCGCTCGATGGCGTGAGTTTCGATCTTCATCCAGGCGAGATCCATGCACTGGTCGGGGAGAACGGCGCGGGAAAGTCTACCCTGATAAAAATCCTCGCGGGCGTTTATCCGGTTCCGGAATACGGCGGCGAAATTCTGGTTGACGGAGAAGTGAAACGGTTTTCCGGAATTCGCGACGCCGAAAAGCTGGGGATTGCAGTTATTTATCAGGAGCTCTCGCTCGTCAAAGAGATGACCGTCGGGGAGAATATTTTTCTCGGACGCGAGCCCCGAACCCTGGGAGTGATTCGCTGGGAAGAACTTTATCGGCGCGCCCATCTCTTGCTCGATGACCTTCACCTCACCATCGATCCGCGAACTCCGGTCCGAAATTTGGGAATTGGTCAGCAGCAGCTAGTCGAGATTGCCAAGGCCCTTTCCCACGATGCGCGAATTCTGGTCCTCGATGAACCTACCGCCGCGCTGACCCAGACGGAAGTTGAGTCGCTTTTCCATATTCTTAACAAACTCCGCGAACGGGGCGCAGGCATGATCTACATTTCTCACAAGCTCAACGAAGTGTTTCAGATCAGCGACCGGATTACCGTGCTGCGCGACGGTAAAACGGTCGGCGCTGCTCCTACCGGAGAATGGACCGAAGCGAGTGTGATCGCCCGGATGGTCGGTCGCGAAGTCGGCAATATTTTCCCGAGTGCCGTGCCGGGGTCGGACCAGGATCGGCGTGACGTAGTGCTTGAAGTGGAGAACATTTCCGTCAAGGATCCGGTAGTTCGCGGAAAGATGCTGGTAGACAGCGTCAGTTTTTCTGTACGTCGCGGCGAGGTGCTGGGTATAGCAGGTTTGATGGGAGCCGGCCGCAGTGATTTGTTAATGGCGATTTTTGGAGCGCATGACGGCGCAGTAGCGGGGACTATCAAGGTCAAGGGTCAAACCGTTGACATCAAGAGTCCGGCCGCCGCTATCAGAAATGGAATTGGCTTTGTAACCGAAGATCGGAAGCGCTTTGGTCTCCTGCTTGAACAGTCCGTGCTCGCCAACATGACGTTGGCCGGTTTGCGCAGCCTCTCGGGAAGATTCGTCACCAACGTTGACGCCGAAGCAGCGGCCGGAGAAGGCGCGATGAAGGAGCTGCGAGTTAAGGCGAGTTCAATCATGACAATTGCCGGAACCTTGTCAGGCGGTAATCAGCAGAAAGTAGTGCTCGCGAAATGGTTGTTGACGAATCCGAGCATACTGTTTCTCGATGAGCCCACGCGCGGGATTGACGTGGGGGCGAAACAGGAAATCTACGCGCAGATCAATAAGCTGGCCCAGTCCGGCTTGGCGATAGTTTTAGTTTCGTCAGAATTGCCGGAAGTGCTGGGGCTTTCGGATCGGATAATGGTGTTGCACGAAGGCCGCGTGACCGGCGAGTTTACGAGGGCGACGGCGACGCCGGAAGCGGTAATGGCATGCGCGACGGGAATGATGAAACAGGCCGCGTAAGCTGGGAGCGCAGACATCCTGTCTACCTAAGTTAAGTTTGCCCAATCAATGAGGGAAGCGAGGGAGCGTTATCTAGATCAATCTAGCGAAGAGCAGGCAGGATGCCTGCGCTCCCAGCGTCAGCATGATTCCTGTTTTATGAGGTTTGAATGAACGACTCTCCAAATTCTTCCCAAACTGATCGTCCTCCAGCGACGTCGGATGTTGTCGTTACAGAAACCACTGAACTGACCGAGCGCACGCGGATCGGTAACTTCAAAATACCTACCGAACTACTGCGCGCCTACACGATGGTCTTCGCCCTGATCGCCATCTGGATCTTTTTCCATTACTCGACGGACAATCAAATATTCCTTGACCCGCGAAACTTTTCCAATCTGATGCGTCAGACGGCGGTGACGGGTGTGTTGGCCGTTGGCATGCTGATGGTCATCATCACCGGACAGATCGATCTCTCGATCGGCTCGGTCGTTGGATTGGCTGGTGGGATTGCTGCGATCGCCCAGGGCTGGATGGGATGGGGACTGATCCCGTCGTTGTCCGCGGGTATCGGCGTGGCCCTTGTAATTGGTGCTTTCCAGGGGGGACTCACCGCTTATCTAAACATTCCCGCTTTCATCGTCACGCTGGGAGGTTTGCTCGCATGGCGCGGGGTGATTCTCGGTTCAAGCCGCGGCGAAACGATTCCCATAAGCATCCCGGCTTTCAAATCAATTGGCCAGGATTACGTAGGACCAACAGTGGGCTGGGTCATTGCTGCGATTATCGTCTCCCTGTTTATTTTCATGACCGTCTCGCGCAATCGTGCGCGCAAGCGACATGGACTAGGCACGCCATCGCTGGGAGCGACACTCGCTCGCTTGCTGGTGCCTATCGCAGTGGTCGTGGGATTTATCTTTATGATGAATTCCTATGAATTGTCGCCGGGCGTGAAAGCCGGCATTCCGGTGCCAGTTATTATCTTTCTGGCCGTCGCTCTGGCCGGCGCATTTTTGACGCAGAACACCACGTTTGGCAGATATCTCTACGCGATTGGCGGCAACCCAGACGCAGCGCGGCTTTCAGGAATCAACATTCGGCGGCATATCCTCGCCGTTTTCTGCATCATGGGCGGCCTCGCCGGCCTGGCGTCGATCATCTACACAGCGCGGGTTGGGAGTGCGTCACCGGATGCCGGACAGTTGCTCGAGCTGGATGCGATCGCTGCCTGCGTGATTGGCGGCACGAGCCTGATGGGTGGTCGAGGCACCGTCTTCGGAGCCATACTCGGGGCGCTGATCATGGCGAGCCTGGACAATGGAATGTCTCTGATGCGGGTTGAGCCTTACTCGCAAATGGTTATCAAGGGCGCGATTCTGGTTGCTGCAGTTGGCCTGGACATGGCTGGACGAAAACGCGCTTAGGAAGCGACATGTGCCACTTAACCAGCAACAGCGGATCAGTCAACGCGTCTTCCCCTCACGATTGGGCCCATGCACTGGATCAGAAAATCGAAGATTGGCGGGCTTTCGCAGTCAAGCATAACTAATCGATCTTTGCGGAGCGCGATCAAAGCTGAATGAAAACTCAGGGCTTCTCTGCCAATACCGCCACAAAGCGCGCCGTAGTAATTGCTGTCGATCTCGGCGGCACACATCTGCGCGGAGGCGCGGTCGATGAGGATGGCGGCATACGTCACCGGTTTAAACTCGCGACGCCGCGAGACCCGAAGCCGACGACATTGGTGGGCGCGATTGCGAATGCCGTCAAAGAGTGCCGGCGCCTGGTTTCTCTTGAAGGGACGGACGTGAGCGCGTTTGCGTTTGCAGTACCCGGAAATGTTTCCGATGGTTGCGTCGGAGCTGCGCCAAATATTCCCGCTCTGAATGGACTGCGACTACGGGAGATCCTCGCGGCGGAATTACAGCTTCCGGTAACCATTGAAAACGATGCGAACGCCGCGGCGGTTGGCGAGATGTGGATGGGCGCCGGACGAAGCGCGCGCACGATTGTCTGTCTTACTCTGGGGACGGGAGTTGGGGGCGGCATAATTTTGGAAGGAAAACTTTGGCGCGGCCATGATGGCTCAGCTGCCGAAGTGGGACATCTTTCGATCAATCCATTTGGCGGCGTGCCGTGTGGTTGCGGCAGTCATGATTGTTTGGAAGTTTATGCTTCAGCGACCGCCGTCGTTCGACTCGCGCGTGAACGTCTGCCTGATTTTCCTGCTTCACAATTGGTAGTCGATCCTGAGTTAACGGCCGAAAAAATCTTCCGCGCAGGAATGGCCGGTGATGCTCTCGCTCAGGAAACGTTTAGAGTGATGGGCACATATCTGGGTGCGGGGTTGGCCAGCCTTATCAACATCATCAACCCGGAGATAATAATCATTGGTGGTGGCGTCGCTGATGCATGGAATTTGTTTTCAGAGTCGATGTACGCGGAGGTGCGAAATCGCAGTTTCCCGTTACCCGCGGCGCAGGTGAAGATCGTGCGGGCCGAGTGTGGCGATGATGCTGGGCTGCTTGGTGCTGCGCATCTGGCGTATTCCGCGGCCAGCACGGCTTAGGTTAAGGTTCGGCAAATAAAGCATCCATGTCTACCCGCTCACGCAGGTGGTTCTGACAATATGAATCCGCTAATAATTCACGGCCACTTCTATCAACCGCCGCGAGAGAATCCGTGGACCGGGGTGGTGGATCCTGAACCGAGCGCCGAACCATTTCACGACTGGAACGAGCGCATCGCGGCTGAATGCTACGCGGCAAACGCAGCTGCGCGGGTGGGCACGCTTGTCGTCAACAATTACGAAAAGATCAATTTTAACTTCGGCCCTACTCTGCTGAGTTGGCTCGAGGAGCATCATCCCGAAAACTACCAGCTGATTTTGAAAGCAGATCGTTTGAGTGTTCGCGAGCGCTCGGGTCACGGCAATGCAATTGCTCAGGCTTATGGGCACGCGATTCTGCCCCTCTGCAACCCGCGGGATCGTTTGACTCAGGTCCTTTGGGGTATCGCCGATTTCCGTCATCGTTTTAAACGAGAGCCTGCATCGCTTTGGTTACCTGAGACGGCCTGCAATGACGCTACCCTTTCGCTCCTGATTGAGGAGCGTCTGAAATACGTGATACTCGCCCCTGGCCAGGCCGAACGTTATCGACCACTAAACACAACCGAATGGCGTTCAACGGCTGATGGCGGCATCGATGTGTCCAGGGCCTATCGCTACTTTCATCGAGATGGTTCCGGGCGTTCGATAGCAATATTTTTTTACGATGGGCAATTGGCGCGAAGCATTGCTTTCGAGAAGGCCCTGGTCTCCAGCGCAGCCCTGGTAAAGATGTTTCAGGATGCTGCTCGCGGCATCGGACGCGGAGGTGAGCTGGTCAACATTGCAGTTGACGGCGAGACTTTTGGTCACCACTTTAAGTTTGGCGACCTTTGCCTGGCCCATGCTCTCGAAGTGGAGGCGCCACAGGCGGGATTCGAGCTGACAAACTATGGACAGTATCTTGAGCGCTACCCGCCCGAGTTTGAAATAGAAATCAATCATGGGCCCGAAGGAGAAGGCTCGTCATGGAGTTGCGTTCATGGTGTCTCGCGCTGGCTTCGCGATTGCGGATGTCACACGGGAGGTGGTCCGGGCTGGAATCAGCAGTGGCGTGGGCCATTGCGCGCGGCGTTGAATTTTCTGCGCGATGAAGCGGCACGCGAATTTGAACGGGCCGGCAGCGAACTCTTTCACGACGTGTGGGGAGCGCGGAACTGTTACATTCAGGTCATTCTCAGTAAAGCTTCGATGCGCCCGGATTTTTTCCATTTTCAGGCGAAGAGAGCATTGTCGCCTCGGGAGGAGAATCGCGCATTGACGTTGCTCGAAATGCAACGCGCTGCGTTATTAATGTTTACCAGTTGCGGCTGGTTCTTCAGTGATATCTCGGGGTTGGAGCCCATTCAGGTTTTGAAGTATGCGTGCCGGGTAATTGATTTGATGAACGACCTGGGACTCCCATCGCCGCGACGCAGATTCCTCGAGATTCTGTCGGAAGCCAAGAGCAACCGGTCCGATCTTGGTAATGGCGCGGATATCTATCGCACGTTGGTGGAACCATTGAGGCCATCATTGCGCTCCGAGACGGAAGAAATGGCCAGCGAACTTTCATGACGAAAAAGTCTAAAGGCAAAGAAGGCGCGAAGGCGGCGAAGCCCGGCACAAGCTCGCGCGTCAGCAAGTCGGACCAATCTCAAGGCGCGACGCGCGAGAAGGCTTCGCGGAAGGCAGCGAAGAAAACTGACAAATTAACCATGGGTGATGAGACAGCGGATGCCAAACGAGAGTTTTCACCAACGCTGGGGGACGTCGATCTGCATCTGTTTGGCGAAGGACGCCACGAACAGATTTATCAGAAGCTCGGCGCTCATCCGATCTTTCACGAGGGCCTTGAAGGGGTTTCGTTTGCTGTTTGGGCGCCAAGCGCCGAACGGGTCAGTGTAGTTGGCAACTTTAATGGTTGGGATGGCGCGAAGAACGTGATGCGCCGGCTGGGCTCGTCCGGAGTTTGGGAACTGTTCATCCCGGGTCTTCGCGCGGGCGAGTTGTATAAGTATGAGATCAAGTCGCTCGGGCTTCCGAAGTTTCTCAAAGCCGACCCTTACGCTTTCTACGCCGAAATTCCACCGGCAACCTCCTCGGTTGTTTATCAGTCAAGTTATAGTTTTCGTGATTCACGTTGGATGAAAAGCCGGGCCGGCCGCGAGCATTTTCGTCAACCGCTATCGATTTACGAAATCCACTTCGGCTCGTGGCGCAGGGTGGCGGAAGAAAACAATCGGCCGTTTACTTACCGCGATATGGCTGAGCCGCTTGCAAATTACGTGAAGCAGATGGGTTTTACTCATGTAGAGTTTTTGCCCTTGAAAGAACATCCCTATGGCCCTTCGTGGGGCTATCAAGTCAGCAACTACTACGCCCCTTCGGCGCGTTACGGCACCCCCGACGACTTTCGATTTCTGATCGACCATCTGCATCAGCAGGGCATTGGCGTGATTATGGATTGGGTGCCGGCCCACTTTCCGAAAGATGCTTTCGCGCTCGCGCGATTCGACGGCTCTGCGCTTTATGAACATCTGGATCCGCGCAAGGGCGAGCATCCGGATTGGGGTACCTACATCTTCAACTACGGCCGCAATGAGGTGAGAAATTTCCTGCTGGCGAATGCGCTCTATTGGTTGAAAGAGTTTCACATCGATGGACTGCGCGTGGACGCGGTCGCCTCAATGCTCTATCTCGACTACAGCCGCAACGAAGGCGAATGGGTGCCGAATCAGTTTGGCGGACGCGAAAATCTGGAGGCGATCTCGTTGCTCAAAGAGCTGAACGAAGTCACTCACAGGGAGTGTCCGGGAGCGATGATGATTGCCGAGGAATCTACGGCCTGGCCCATGGTGAGCCATCCGGTTTATGCGGGTGGGCTTGGTTTCGATTTGAAGTGGAACATGGGCTGGATGCACGACACGTTAAAGTATTTTCAAACCGATCCGCTCTTTCGGGTTGGCAATCACAATTCGCTTACCTTTGGATTGATTTACGCCTGGAGCGAAAACTTTATCCTTCCGCTATCGCACGATGAAGTTGTCCACATGAAGGGCTCGCTGCTAAACAAGATGCCCGGCGAGGAGTGGCAAAAATTTGCGAATTTGCGCGCGCTGTATGGCTACATGTGGGCGCACCCGGGCAAGAAGATGCTCTTTATGGGCGGCGAATTAGGGCAGTGGCGGGAATGGAATGAGGAGGAAAGTCTCGATTGGCACTTGTTGGAAAAGCCGCCGCATGCCGGGATACAGAGCCTGGTGCTCAAGTTGAACAAAATCTATTCGAAACTCCCGGCGCTCTGGGAAGCTGATGGCGAGCCGGCAGGCTTTCAATGGATCGATGCCGACAATTCGGGGCAGAATATCGTTTCGTTTATTCGCCGTTCACCACAAACGGAAGGCGAGTTGATCTGCGTTGCAAACTTTTCTCCGCTGGTCCATGAGGATCATCGACTCGGGCTACCGCGCGCCGGCAAGTACAAGCAGATTCTGAACACTGATTCCGAAGACTACTGCGGTGGCGGGTTTGGAGTGGTGAAGGGTATTACGGCGGAGAAGGTTCCAATTCACGACCAGGAATATTCAGCGTTGGTTACTCTGCCGCCTTTGGCGACACTGTGGTTTGAAACGCCGCGACGACGGTCGTAACCTGCTCCAGCTTCCAAATGGGCCTCACGCAATCAGATCACGAACACTTACTCTAATTCCCCTTCCAGGAACCTCACCGTTTCCGGTTGCCCATCTAGTGAAGCGCGCACATGGGTTGTTGTGTATAGCCGTGGTGTGGAACGCCACTTAGCTTCAGATCTGGGGACGGTCTTTACCCAGTCAACTAGGCAGACATACTCGGAACGTTCCTCATCGGTGTTGTTCGCACCGATTCGGGAACATGACAACGGCAACGATAAAATTGGCTGCCCGTCAATGAGAACACCACGAGCCATCGCTGCTTTCTGCTTGATTCTGCCCACACCCACAAATCCATAGCCCTTCAAATATGCGAAGAAGACGTCCCCCTCATTAAATCCGCGCATAGCTTCGCGCCAGCGCTTGCCTTGACCCGCTGATATAAAGCCATACTTTACATAATCATCCCAATTTCTGAACTCGCACTCGCCGACATTGTAGTAGTAGATGCCGTTTTGGAAGTCGAACCCAGACATCTCTCTATGCAATGTGCTGTGTGGCCGAAATTTATCTGCGAAGTGTCCCGGGTCCCTTACGATGACCCGTATAATGGGAGTTAGACCCGCGCTTTTTATTTCTTGAATCCGTCGCGACTTTGCTGAATCCGACTCTTCACACAGGTGGGCATCCTTCCGAGAGCCGCAACCCTTACCGTAGTAGAATTCCTCGAAGTTGCGAGGGTCGATGTAAACGTAAACGTAGTAGGCGGGACTCATGCATGGACCCTATGAAGTCTTACTCAGATCAGCTCGTTCTTGCCACACGCGCGGGTCTCGGCTTCCGTGCAGTATGCCCATAACTTCGATTCGATCGGAGAGTACCCTGTAATAAATGAGATAAGGGAATCTTCGCAGCTTGCCACGGCGGATGTTTTCAAGAGCGACGGCATAAAGCTTCGGCATCGCTTCAAGGCTGGCGATCATGGCTTCGAAGGAATCGACGAAAGCCTCTCCCAACTTTGAATGCTCATGCTCGTACCAGGCAAGCACGGCCAACAAGTCAGCTTCGGCCTCTGGTCTCAGGACAACGCGCAGACTCATTCCTTCTTTCGCAGACGCTGCCTGACTTCCTCCCACGGAATCGCCGCACTGGGATTAGCGTCTGCGTCGGCCAGCCGGCGCTCCAGTTCCTCGCTGTGCCATTCTGGAATGGGCAACTCCTCAAGCGAATCCGGGATGCTATCCCAAAGTTCGCTGATGAGATCTAAACGCTCCGGCACACTGAGTTGTTTAATAGCGACATCCGATAAAGACTGCGCCATAACGATCCTCCGTTGACTAAAAATGTTCAGGTTCAAGTATATCAAACCATCTGCATTTCATATCTTGAATCCGACCTTCAAGTCTTAGAGTTAGCCGCCTTCCTCCGATACTCGCCACCTTCAGGATCATGTGCTGGCAGTGCGATCGTTACTGGCGCAACGATTCTGCATGCATCCATTAGCATCGAAACGTGAAAAAACGCGCTCATCGAAAGCGCGCTTCCCGTTCATCGGATCTGTGTTCTGCTCAATCACGGCTGAGATTATCCGACCATCTCAATTTTCGTACAAGCATCAGGCTGAAAGTATTGATTGCGATCCTAATGAAAGAGTCCTGGCTAGTTGATCGCACTACCGCCGCAAACTACTCATCGTGTATCTTTCGAGCAATGATCAACTGGGACGAAATCCGGAAACAGTTTCCGGTCACTGAGAATTCTACTTACCTGAATGCGGCGGCGGCTGGTCCACTCGCGCGCGCCACCAGCCACGCCGCTTCGGAATACTATCGGCAGATGATGGAAGATGGCGACACTCACTGGGACGAGTGGCTGGAGAAACGCGAGCAAGCGCGAAGAAAAATCGCCGCATTCATTAATGCTGAACCAGACGAAATAGCATTCACTACAAACACCTCAAGCGGCATGAACGTGATTGTCGACGCGTTGGAGCAGCGCGGCGAAGTCATCTCATGCGACCTCGAGTTTCCTGTTTCCACATTGCCCTGGATGCATCGCGGAATTCCGGTACATATGGTCAAGTCGGCTGAGGGAGTAGTGGGACTGGAAGACATACGCGGCGCGATGACCGCGCGCACCGCCATCGTCTGCCTCAGTCATGTTCAGTTTTCTAACGGTTTTCGCAGTGACCTGGAAGAGTTGGGAAACGCGAAGCGGGATCACGTGCTGGTGGTTAATGCGGCGCAATCTGCCGGAGCATTTGAGATTGATGTGAAGCGAATGAAGATCGATGCGCTTTGCGCGACCGGTCATAAGTGGATGCTGTCGGGCTACGGCAGCGGGTTTGTCTTTGTTTCGCGAGAGTTGCTTGAAAATTCCCGCGCGCGCGCGATGGGCTGGCTGAGCGTTGTGGAACCGTATGCCCTCGAAAACGCTAAAGTAGATCTGCGGCATGACGCGGCAGCGCGGGCTGAGCTGGGTTGTCCTCATTTTTCCGGCATCTTTGCCATGGAGGCTGCGACAGAAATGTTTGCCGGCATTGGAGCAGGGAACATTCAGGAGCGCGTGCTTAAGTTGAATCGATATTTGACGGATCGATTGATTGAGTCAGGGTGGAGAGTGTTGTCGCCGCTTGTGGACGAAAGCTGGCGGTCGGCTGAAACGCTGGTGGCCGTTGACGATCCGGGGCGGGCAGTTTCTGAACTGGCGGCGCGCGGTGTAATCGTGACGGAGAAGCCGCAGGGCTTACGGGTCGCTACGCATCTTTTCAACAACGAAGAGGATATTGAACGCCTGATTGAAGCGTTGGCGAGATAGGAGCACGTCAGAACTGGGAGCGATAGCGACAGGGTGGGTTTCGGTTCCACCCGCTAACGCAGGTGGTTCTGACAAGACCGGTTACGCAGGTGGTTCTGACAAGACCGGTTACGCAGGTGGTTCTGACAAGACCGGTTACGCAGGTGGTTCTGCGTTATTTTTTTGCGCGCTTTTTGCCGGGAGCGGATCGAGGCTTCTTACCCGAGCCTGAGTTGGGAGTTTCGGCGAAGTAGTCACGCGAAAGTTTGATGAAGGTTTGGGCGATAGGCGACTCATACCCGCCGGCCAGCCGCGCCAATCCCATTTCCCAATTGATCTGCGCGCCTTCAATCCACCATCGGATCAGGCGACCCTTCTCAACTTCTTCCCGTACTGTTTGCAGCGGCACAATACCGACTCCCATATCGGCTTCAACCATGCGCCGGATAGCCGCCTGTCGACTCAATTCCATTGAAACGTGTAGCGAAACACCGGCTTGCGCAAAGAACAGATCGATCAAGCGACGCGTATTGCCGCCGCGCTCGCCCAAAATCAATTTTTCTCCAGCCAGAGTGTAGGCGCTGATCGTCTTCTTGTTCGCCAGCCGGTGACGAGGCGACGCTACGGCCACCAGTTGGTCCTGAGTGAGTCTTTCGGTGTTGATCCCCCGCGCCTCTACTGGTAACGACACAAACGCAATATCAATTTCGCCAGACAGAATCTGTTGGACCAAAGCTTCGCTAGTGCCCGATGCAACTGTTACGTCTGCACGCGAGTGCTGCTGGCGAACCTTCGTCAGCAGTTTCGGCAGGACGTCAGTGGTCACCATTGCTGAAGCGCTGCCTACTCGCAAGCGACCGCGTTCCGCTCCGGCCAACTCAGCGATTTCGTCGAGCGCCGCGTCGTGATCGCGAATGATCTGACGAGCGCGTTGTAACAATTGCTCACCTGCCTCAGTCAACATCACCCGGCGTGGTGCGCGAACGAACAGTCGGGCCCCGAGCTCATTCTCGAGCTGGCGAATCTGCATGCTGATAGCTGCCTGGGTCACGTGCACGCGCAGTGCGCCTGCGGTAAACGTGCCCAGTTCTGCGATGGCGATAAATGCTCTTAGTTGTCGTATTTCCATGTTGGTCTAGACGAGAAGTGGAATTGAGCTGGCATCACGGTCGGTTATTGTAATAATAAAATCTTTTAGTTTCCATTATAAATCCGGGTTACCTAGAATGAGCAAGTTGGACCATCCCAGTTAAACAGTTGCTTGCCCCGACCTATGGTCACCACTGACAGAAGACAGGCAGGTTTTTTAAGCCCTCGCAGACCCGTGGTAAGACGAGCCGTTGTCGGAGTGGACGGCGGCGGAACGAAAACTCATGCGGTCGTCCTCGACGCGGATCTTGCCGTCCTTGGTGAAGGTCTGGCGGGACCATCAAATCCTCTGCGGGTCGGAATTGCCAACGCAGCAGCAGCCATTCGCGAAGCAATTGATCAAGCCTGCGAGATTGCTCGACTCAGGCGCACCGATCTGATCGCGGCTGAGATCGGACTGGCAGGCGCACGGCGTAAAGAATTGAGCGCGCGCATGCGCGAAGCTTTGCTGGGCCTGGGGATCGGTGAGATCGTCGTCGTAGGTGATGCCGACATTGCGCTTTATGGCGCCACCGAGGGTGAACCTGGCCTGATCATCATCGCCGGCACAGGTTCGATCTGTTGCGGCATTAATGCACGTGGAAAGACTATGTGCGCCGGCGGTTGGGGGCCAATTGCCGGTGACGAAGGCGCCGGAGCCTGGATTTCGCGGCGCGCGTTGCGGGCTATCGCGCACGCAGTTGACGGGCGCGGACCTGCAACTTTGCTCACCAGCCTGGCGTGCACCTACTTTCACGTTTCCGATCCGAATGACCTTTCAACCGCCATTTACGCGCCCACCATAACCAACGAGCGGATTGCTGGATTCGGAAAAAATGTGGTGGAAGCAGCGAAAGCAAAGGACCCGACTGCACGCGAGATCATCGCCGAAGGTGGCCGCGAGCTGGGCACGGCGGCCGCCGCTGTGATTCGCAATTTGAAGATGGAGCGGGAAACTTTCCAGGTCGCTTACGTTGGCGGCATTTTCAAGTCTGCCGGTGAAATGATGCTAACGCCGATACGCGAAGAGGTGCGGCGCGTGGCGCCCAATGCCTATCTGGGAGCGCCGAGATTTTCTCCGGCCGAAGCAGCGGCCCGAATGGCCTGGGAACATCTCCATCAGATGGCCCTGGCGGGTTGAACTAAGCGAGCCAATCAATAAGCCCAGTCGGCGCTATTCCAGTCCAAGTGATTACAAGATGAAAGCTGAAAACCCCGCCGGGCTCCCCGTAACCGAACAGGAAAATCCAAAGTCTGCAAACCTGAGCTCGTTGAGCTCCGGTGAGATCGTGCGTCTCATGAACGAGGAAGGTGCACTGGTCCATGCCGCAATCGAGCAAGTTCTTCCGGAGGTTGAGCGCGCAGTGGAGGCTATAGCGGCTCGTCTCAAAAAAGACGGCCGCCTCTTTTACATCGGAACCGGGACCTCCGGCAGACTGGGCGTTCTTGATGCTTCGGAGTGTCCGCCGACATTTGGAGTGTCGCCGGATCTGGTGCAGGCAATTATCGCGGGCGGATACGAAGCATGCTATCGTGCGGTGGAAGCTTCTGAAGATGATGCGCAGGCGGGCGTTGCCGATCTCACCGCTCGCAATTTCAACGGTTCCGATGCCCTGGTCGGAATCGCTGCTTCGGGAGGTACGCCGTACACAGTTGGAGCTGTTGCTTATGCGCGTTCGGTGGGCGGGTTGACTGTCGCGCTGACCTGCGCACCAGGTTCGCGAATCACTGAAGTCGCCGAGATAAGTATCGTTCCGCTGGTTGGTCCTGAGGTGTTGGCAGGTTCAACCCGACTCAAAGCGGGCACGGCGCAAAAGTTGGTACTCAACATGTTGTCTACCGCGACGATGGTCCAACTGGGATACGTTTCGGGAAACCGCATGGCAAATGTTCAGCCACGCAACATCAAGTTGCGGGCGCGCGCGGTCAGGATCATCATGGCTGAAACGGGGGCAGACGCAGAAGCAGCTGCGAAGCGCCTTGAAGACGCAGGCGGGAGTCTGCCGGCGGCGCTCGTAATGGCAAAAACCGACTGTTCGCTTGAGAGTATTCAGCGCGCTCTGGATGAGTCCGGCGGTGTAGTTGAGCGCGCCGCAGAGATATTGCGGAACCAACATTCAACTAGAGATCCAGGGCTCTGATAGTCATGACTAAACTCTTGCTCGGCTTGGGGACCGTACTTGTCCTGCTGATTGCAGGTAGCGTTGCGGCACAGACGGATCCGGCTGGCGCGAAGGTTTCGCAGGACCAGCGCGTGCGAGCCGAGTTGGCCCAGTTCAAAGGGAAGGTGAATCTCTTCGCGAAGAACCTGGACACCGGCGCGGTCTATGACCTGGGCGGCGATGAGCGCGTGTCTACGGCCAGTACAATCAAGATCGCTGTCATGATCGAAGCTTACGCGCGCGTTGCTGAAGGAAAAGCGAAATGGACCGACGAGTTGTTGTTATCGAAGGACAAGAAGGTTGGCGGCTCCGGTATTCTCAACGAATTCAGCGATGGTCTGCGCCTAACTTTCCGCGATGGCGTAACCCTGATGATGTTGTTGAGTGACAACACGGCAACGAACCTGGTCATTGACGTGTTAACGGCTGACGCTGTTAATCAGCGCATGGAATCGCTGGGTTTTAGAGATACCAGGTTGATGCGACGCGTATTCGGTGGCGGCGTGAGTGCCGAAGGAAAGAAGGAAGAGAACAAGCGATTTGGTTTGGGTCGCACCTCGACGCGCGAAATGGTTGCGATCATGGAGAAGCTCGAACGCGGCGAAGTAATCAATCCGGCCGCCTCGAAAGAGATGCTCGACCTGATGAAACGCGAGCAGGGAACCAACGGCATTTGGCGTGTACAGTGGCGCGTGCCAAAAGCAACGAAGTCGGGCGCACTTGATGCGTTGCGCAGCAACGTTGGAATCATTTACCACCCGCGAGGCCGTATCGCTCTTGCTATTACCTGTCACGAAATGCCGGAATCAAGTTGGACTGTCGATAACCCTGCGATGCTCCTGATGTCGAAAGTTTCCGAGATTCTGATTGATGAGCTTGGTAAGAAATAAAGAAGTGAAGAAATGAAATCAGTCGACCTGGTTATCATCTTCGGTTACCTGATTGGGATCACGCTGTTTGGCGTGTGGTTCTCCCGCAAGCAGAAGACGACGCGCGACTATTTCCTGGGCGACCGCACCGTGCCGTGGTGGGCCATCGCGGCGTCGATCGTAGCGACCGAAACATCCACCATCACTTTCATCTCTGTGCCCGGAATCGCTTTCGCGCGCGGCGGCAATTTTCAGTTTCTCCAGCTCGTGTTTGGCTACATGATTGGCCGCGTGGTGATTTCGCTGCTGTTTATCCCGTCGTATTTTCGCGGCGAGTTGATGACGGTTTACCAACTGCTTGAACGACGCTTCGGCCTGCGCATCAAGATGCTGGCCGCCTCGCTCTTCGTCGTGATGCGCAACATAGCCGATGGAATCCGCCTGTTGCTCACAGCTTTTGTTCTGGCGGCGGTCTATACAGCTTTTCAACCTGAAGCTAACACTGAAACTATCGTCATTGCGTCTATTATTTTGCTCGGCGTGGTCATGATTATTTTCACCTACTTCGGTGGTATGGAGGCGGTGATTTGGGTGGAAGTGGTCCAACTTGGCATCTACCTGGTTGGTGCGGCGATGGCAGCAGTGGTGCTAATCAACGCGATTAATGGCGGCTGGGGCCAGGCGGTGTCTTTGGGGCAACAATTTAACAAGTTCAGCATCATCGACCTTGGCTTCCGAGAAACCGCGTACGCTTTCACCGCACCGTTTTCATCTCGATCCTTCAGCTTCACACTGCCCATTGATTTCACCAAAACCTACACGCTGTGGGCCGGACTGCTGGGCGGTTGCTTCCTGACGATGAGTACGCACGGTACCGATCAATATCTGGTGCAAAGATATCTTTGCACCGACAAGCCGCGTCACGCAGCGGCTGCGTTGCTCTCCAGCGGCGGCGTGGTCCTGGGCCAGTTTATCGGATTCCTATTCATCGGCGTTTTATTGTTTGCGTTTTATGGTCCACAAACCGATCCGGCTTACGGCACGCTGGCAAACGGCGTGGCCACGTTGCCGGTAGGTGGGGCATTTAAAGTTGTCGGCGGCGACCGGGTTTTCCCTGACTTCATTACGAAGTTTATGCCTTCGGGACTATCAGGACTGGTGGTGGCTGCGATCTTTGCGGCGGCGTTATCGTCATCACTTAACTCCATAGCGGCTACTGCGGTAAACGATCTCTACAAACCCTTCCGGCCCAAACACGAGGATAGACATTACCTGCGTGTGTCCCATTGGCTGACGCTGCTTTGGGGAATCGTGCAAATTGGGGTCGCCCTGTTCGTGATGCGAAAGAATCGCTCGGCACTCGACCAGGCGTTATCTGTAGCCTCTTTGATCAATGGCCCGGTGTTGGGGGTGTTTCTCGTTGGCACTTTCCTGCGACGCGTCAGCGAGCCACCGGCTTTGATCGGAATGGTGACGAGTATTTTTGTCATGCTCTACATTCGATTTTTTACGCCAATTGCCTGGACCTGGTATGTGCTGATCGGCAGCCTCGTTACTTTCGTGGTGGCGTGGTTGGCAGGTTTTGCGTTTGCACCGGCTCCGCCAGAGCGGCGCGATGAGCTTTCTGCAAGCTCCTGAGTCGTATATTTCGGTTTAGCTACAAACAAATCTAATGAACCAAAAACTTTTCGCACCCCGAACACCGACCTTGGCCCGTATTTCTCTGTGCGTCCTTTGCGTTCTCTGTGTCTCTGTGGTGAGTGTTTCTCACGGCAGATTCACCACAGAGACACAGAGAACACAGAGGACGCACAGAGGCTTGAATCTCGTCCCTCGGGATTCCAGGAACGATCCCACTCCCGCGGCTGCGCCAGACGCGAAGGGGCTTAGGCCATATTCTTCGACGCATAGCAAGGACGCACTGAAGTGGGCCAACAATCAGCTGAAGAAAATGACGCTTGAAGAAAAAGTAGGGCAGCTGATTTCGGTTGGCGTTAACGCTACTTATCTGAATCAGGATAGCGAGGCGTTCAAGACCTTGCGTCGTCAGGTAGTAGAAAACCATATCGGCGGCATCATTTTGTTTCGCGGGCCGGTCTATGAATCGCTCGTGCTCATGAATCGCATGCAGCAGTTGGCGCGGTATCCACTTCTCATTTCGGCGGATCTGGAGGCCGGAGCAGGGATGCGTTTTGACGATACAGTGAACTTCCCCTGGAACATGGCCGTCGGCGCCACCGGAAATCCCGAGTTCGCGCGCCGCCAGGGAGCGATTACCGCTCGCGAAGCACGTGCGATTGGCGTGCAGCAGATTTACGCACCAGTGGTGGATGTAAACAACAACGCGGCTAATCCGGTGATCAATGTGCGCTCCTACGGTGAAGATCCAGCGGAGGTGGCGCGCTTCGGTGCAGCGTTTACGGAAGGGGCGCAGCTTGCCGGGGTGATTGCCACTGCCAAGCACTTTCCCGGACATGGCGATACCGCGATCGATTCACATCGAGGCTTGCCTGAAATCAATGTTTCGCGTGCGCGGCTGGACGCGGTCGAGCTGGCGCCATTTCGCGCGACGATAGCTGCCGGGGTTGGCTCGGTTATGGTGGCCCATATCGGATTGCCGCAACTCGATCCGACGAAGGTCACGCCGCTGGCCAGAAACGAAAAGATAAGACCCGTAGATACGGACGAAGGTGGAGAAATCATTGCTGAGAGCGCGTCGATTCCCGCCACCGTTTCACCCGTTATCGGTCGACTGCTCAGAAATGATCTGAACTTCCAGGGTTTAATTGTCACCGACGCGCTTAGCATGAGCGGTCTCACAATCTACTTCAACCAGGACGAGGCAGCAGTGCGAGCGCTGGAAGCAGGGGCCGACATGCTACTCAAGCCGGCTGACAACGACGCGGCCTTTCGCGGTGTGGTGCAGGCGGTGCGCAGCGGGCGACTAACGGAAAAGAGAATTGAGGATTCGGCGCGAAAGATTTTGGCGGCCAAGTATGATCTCGGCCTGGCGAAGGAACGCATCACGCCGGTGGATAGCGTGGATCTGATTGTCGGCAATGCTGACGTGGGCCAACTGGCGCGTGAAATTGCGGAGCACGCCGTCACGCTGGTGCGTAATGATGACAAGCTCGTGCCCCTGACTTCTCTGAAATCAGGCGCGCGGATTTTTAATCTGGCAATCACTAATGGCGATGATCGCACTGTCGTCGCAAACGCCTTCACCGGAGTAATGTCGCGTCTGGGCCGAAAGGTCGAGACCGTTGTGCTGGACGATCGTTCGTCTGAAGAAGACGTGCAAAAGGCGCTGGAGCAAGCACGTGGCGCCGATCTTGTGATCGCTTCGCTGTACGGAAGGGTGCGGTCCGGGCAAGCGCGTAGTGTGGGTTTGCCGGAGCCGGGAGCAAAAGCTCTGGCTAAGTTAATTTCAAACAAAGCTCCAGTTGTCGGGATTAGTTTCGGAAACCCATATCTGCTGCAAGGCTTTCCTGGGTTACGTACTTACATCGTTGCGTATGGCGACATGCCCAGCTTGCAACATGCGGTTGCGCGAGGACTGACTGGGCAGATGGATATCACGGGCAAGTTGCCCATTTCGTTGCCGGGTCTCTACCCGCGCGGCACGGGAATTCAGATCAAACTTGCTCGCTGACATCGGGTAACATCGGTAACATAGGGTGACAAAGAACCACGGGTTGTTCTATCTTGAGTTGTCTAAATCATGAAAAAGATTGAAGAGAGACTTGACCGGCTCGAGCGCATTGCCAGGTTGTTGGTGCGGGCGGGATTGCGTGCGCGCCGCGAAATGCGCCAGCAGGACGACAAGATCACAATCATGATAGACGCGCAAATAAAGAATGAGACACGTTTCGCCGCGCTGGCGGAATCTCAAAAACATGCCGATCGGCGACTGGAATCATTGATGGAAATCATCAAAGAGGGTCGCAACGGCAAATCGCGCTAAAGACCCCAACTATTTTCATACCGACCGCCAAGATCTCCAGTTGAACATTCCATTTTTGATTCCAATGCGGCAATCAATCTCTTACGGCAGACAGCTTGCCGCAGCTTTTTTGCTTACGCTGACGTTTGCCGGCACTGCGCTTCCCGTCCAAAGACTGCCATCGCAAAAGTCGAGCCCGGCCGGCATCTCCGTTGAAAAACTCCAGGCAATTGATACCGAGGTTGAGCGCGAGATTGCGCAGAAACGTCTGCCAGGCGCGGTAGTATTGGTGGGACGAAATGGTGGCGTGGCGTGGCGCAAAGCTTACGGCGCGCGCACTGTCGAGCCGGCGCGCGAGCCGATGACGGCCGACACTATCTTCGACGTTGCGAGCCTCACCAAGGTGGTGGCTACAGCCACCAGCATCATGATTTTGGTTGAGCGCGGCAAGGTGCGCTTGAGCGATCCCCTTTCGAATTACATCCCCGAGATAAAAGGCGAGGGCAGAGAACGAATAACTATCGAACTGCTGCTGACGCATCGCTCCGGTTACCAGCCAGACTTCGATCTGCGCGAACGTTGGACCAGCCATGCCGAAGCAATGAAGCGTTTGGCGATCGAGCCACTGCGAAGCGCGCCGGGCGCCAGGTTCGTTTACAGCGACATCGGTTTCATCGCGCTGGGAGAAGTGGTTCATCGCGCGAGCGGTATGCCGCTCGACGAGTTTGCCCGCCGAAATATTTTTGCTCCATTGGGTATGCGTGACACTGGCTTTCGCCCAGCGGCAACATTGCGCCCTCGAATTGCGCCTACCGAGAAGCGACGCGGGCAAATGAGCTATCTCGGCGATTCATCCGAAAATGCCGGCCCCGATGCTGACAAGTGGCTCCGCGGCGAAGTCCACGATCCCACCTCCTATCGAATGGACGGAATTGCCGGTCACGCCGGACTTTTCTCGACGGCAGCCGATCTCGCAATTTATGCGCAAATGATCCTGAACAATGGCGCGCATAATGGTCGTCGTATTCTCAACCCACTGACCGTGGCGGAAATGACTCGCCCTCGTTTGGTTAACGACAATGGCTGGACGCGTGGTCTCGGTTGGGACATCAATACCAGTTTTTCAACTAACCGCGGCGAATTGTTTCCGTTAGGTTCGTTTGGCCACACTGGTTTCACCGGCACGTCTATTTGGATCGATCCGGCGAGCCGCATGTTCGTGATTTTCCTTAGCAACCGCGTGCACCCCGACGGCAAGGGCGATGTCGCTCAACTGCGCGGCCGCGTCTCCTCGATCGTCGCGGGCTCCGTAACCGACACCGCGCTGGTTGAGCGGGCGCGTACCCAGAGTGCGGGTTATTACGCTCAGGTATTGAAGAACCAGACAGAGTTTAGTTCGGCGCAGGCGTTTGATGCGCAGGTGTTGACGGGTATTGATGTGTTGGAACGCGATGGATTCAAACAACTGTCGGGGATGCGCATCGGATTGGTTACCAATCACACCGGTCGCAATCGTGCTGGACGTGCGACCATCGACGTGCTGAACAAGGCGCCGGACGTGAAACTCGTGGCGTTCTTTTCGCCCGAGCACGGCATTCGCGGCCAGGCGGACGAAAAGATTTCCGACTCGAAAGACGAACAGACTGGGTTACCGGTCTATTCCTTGTATGGTGAAACTCGCCGGCCAAAAGCGGAACAACTAAAGGATCTCGACGCGATAGTTTTTGACATTCAGGACATCGGCACACGCTTCTATACCTACATATCAACCCTGGGAAATGTGATGGAAGAAGCGGCCAAAGCCGGCAAGCCGGTTTTCGTCCTTGATCGGCCGAACCCAATCGGCGGAGTTTTGGTTGAAGGACCGGTAGGCGACGCAGATAAGCCGTCGTTTACTGCTTACCACCCGATTCCGGTTCGCCATGGAATGACTGTCGGCGAGATGGGCCAATTTTTTAATCAGGAACGAAAGCTTGGCTGCGATCTGCGCGTGATCAAAATGGATGGATGGCAGCGCGCTATGTGGCTCGACGAAACGAATCTTACCTGGGTAAATCCTTCACCAAACATGCGCAGTTTGTCGCAAGCGACACTCTATCCCGGGATAGGTTTGCTGGAGACTACAAACGTTTCAGTTGGACGCGGAACGGATACGCCTTTTGAAGTAATAGGTGCGCCCTGGATCGACGGGCAAAAGTTGGCGGCTTATCTGAATGGCCGCAGAATTCCCGGCGTGCGTTTCGTGCCAGTTCGCTTTAAGCCCACCAGTTCAGTTTTCAAAGGCGAATCATGCAGCGGAATCAATGTGATCATTACTGACCGCGCGAGGGTCCGGCCAGTCTCAAACGGCATCGAAATCGCTGCGGCGCTGCGCAAGCTCTATTCGGCGGAGTGGAAGGTTGACGGCTATGCGCGGCTGCTGGTGAATGCCGATACGCTGGAACGGGTGAAGCGTGGACAGTCTCCGGAAGAAATCATTCGTTCCTGGTCGGCGAAGCTCGAGGAGTTTCGACGCGTGCGCGCGAAGTCATTGATTTACAACTGACCAACTCGCAATCGACGACATCACACAAAACCACAAAGTATTAGTGCCGTTTCATGGATCGTCATTCATGTAGATTGGACATCAAAGCTGTGACTTACTCTATCTCTTTCAAATTGATCGTTCTTACCCTCGTGGCTTTGATGGCTTCATCGGTAGTCACGAGTTTGCGGAGCGTATCGGCGGAAGCGCAAACTGATTCCTATGATCTAATCATTACCAACGCTCGCATCGTCGATGGCACGGGTAATCCATGGTTTCGTGCCGACATCGGAATCAGGGATGGACGAATCGCGCGCATCGGGAGGTTAGGCGCGGCAAACGCGAAGGGCCGGATTGATGCGCAGAACCGAATCATCGCTCCCGGTTTCATCGATGTGCACACCCACGTCGAATCGCTCTTCAACCAGCCGGCTGCGGAAAATTTTGTTCGCATGGGTGTGACCACTCTGGTTACCGGAAACTGTGGCACTTCAAGCACAAACGTGGCTGAGTTTCTCGGCCGAGTGAAATCAACCCCGACCGCAGTGAATGTGGCGACCCTGGTGGGCCATGGATCGGTGCGGCGAAAGGTAATGAAACTGGAAGACCGCGCACCTACTCCGGATGAAATGAAGCAGATGGAGACGATCGTCGATCAGGGGATGATGGACGGCGCGGTGGGGCTTTCGACGGGGTTAATTTATGTTCCCGGCACTTATGCGAAGACGGATGAAATTGTTGGCCTCGCGAAAATCGTAGCGCGTCACGGAGGTCTCTATGCGACCCATATGCGCAGCGAGGGTGACAAGGTGGTCGATGCGATCCGCGAAAGTATTCAGATTGGAGAACTCGCAGGGCTTCCGGTTGAGATTTCACACTTCAAGATCAGTAATCGGAAGTTATGGGGTCAGACTCCGATGACTCTGGCACTGGTGCGCGAAGCAAGGGCGCGAGGTGTGCTGGTTACCGTAGATCAGTATGCATATACCGCGAGCTCTACTTCGCTCGATTCGCGTCTACCGACCTGGTTGCTCGCCGGTGGCTCCGAGGAGGCAAAGAAGCGCTTGAGCGACAAGGCCACCCGCGAGCGGGTAATGAAAGAGATGAAAGACGCCCTGAAGCGCAGCGGGTTTAAAGACTACTCGTATGCAATGGTGGCGAGTTATCGGGCCGACAAATCTTTCAACGGTAAATCAATCGCCGACATCACTAAGATCGTGCGCGGGAAGAAAGACGTGAAGGACCAGATCGAACAGATCGTGGCGATGTACGAAGCGGGCGGCGCTGGGATGATTTATCATGGCATGAATGAAGACGATGTGCAGCGGATTATGAGCGAGCCTTTCACCATGGTGGCTTCGGATAGCGGCGTGAGGAGGATCGACGAGAGCGTTCCTCATCCGCGCGGCTACGGGAATAATGCCAGAGTGCTGGGACGTTATGTCCGTGAACTGAAGCTCCTAACCCTGGAAGACGCCATCAGGAAAATGACGTCGCTGCCCGCCCAGACCTTTGGCTTCCGCGATCGTGGCATGGTGAGGGAGGGCCTGGCCGCCGACCTGGTGATCTTCGACGAGAATACGATCGGCGATCAGGCCACCTTCGTTTCACCGCACCAGTTTCCCACAGGCATTTCCCATGTGATGGTCAATGGTGAATTGGTTCTGGCTGAAGGGGGGATGACCACGGCCCGGCCCGGCGCTGCGCTTCGCGGCCCAGCGTCAATCGGGTCATCTTTTGCGCAACCCGGCGTGAACCGCTTCTTCTCAGCTGGCCGATAAGTGTTAGCGTGGTTCCGGCGAGCATAAGTTTTAGTAGTCATGAAATTCCGCAACGGCTATAATTGCGCGCACAGAAAACACAAGCATTTAATAATCGGAGGATAGTTATGTCACACGCGAACGATCACTCAACCAGTACTCAGTTTGACGCGAGCTTGACGGATGCAGTAATGGAATATTCGATGCTCAAGCATCCTTTCTATCAGGCCTGGAGCGAGGGAAAACTGAGTCAGCCGGTGTTGGCGGAATACGCTAAACAATACTATGCCCACGTTCGCGCTTTTCCCACCTATGTGAGTGCGGTGCATTCGCGCTGCGAAGATTTGGAAACACGTCAGATGCTTTTGGAAAATTTGATTGAAGAAGAGCAGGGCGCTGAGAATCATCCCGAGCTTTGGTTGCGTTTTGCCGAAGGCCTCGGGGTGGCTCGTGAGGATGTTCAGAATGCCGAGTTGCTTGAGTCGACCAAAGCTTCGGTGTCCAGTCTGAAATCCCTGACTCAATCGCCCGACTATCGTGAAGGACTGGCCGCACTCCTGGCCTATGAGTCGCAGATCCCGGAGGTGGCGAAGACGAAGCGCGAAGGGTTGAAGAGTTTTTATGACATCGATGACGAACGGGCCGTGTCGTTTTTCCGCGTGCACGAGAGCATTGACGTTCTTCATCAACAGGTCGAACGGGATGTCCTTGCAGCGAAGTGTCAAACTGCAGATGAAAAGAGCAGGGCAATTGCCAGTGCAAACGCTTCCGCGAAAGCTCTTTGGGCCTTTCTCGACGGAGTTTCTGAAGCTTACCTCGCCCCGTGTGCTCCCGCTTCCAATTGAGGACTGAGGGCTGTTGGTGCCGACGTTTTGACATCAGCAGTCCTTATCCCAACAATAAGAATCTTTAGTTTTCCTTATTCGGCGAACCACGTATAATGGGCGCCGAATCAGCAGTCATTCAGGACGTTTCCGGGTTCTTAGCGTCCTACATCTAATCAAGCGAAATATTGCTCGCAGCGCGACCGAGACCTCCGTCGTGCGGGAGCCCTATCTTGTTTTCGTTGATCGTCAAAGATCCGTGCGAGATGCGGGGAACAGTTCTGTTGCCCGGCTTGCGCGTGTCAGCCAACCCCAATTCAGTTTTATGAAGGAGTCCTGAAATGAGACGAAGCACCCCCTCTTATCTCTTGCTTGCATTTGTCACGCTGCTGGTGGTGAGCACCTCGGCCTTTGCGCAAGGCACAGCGTCGCGCGTCACCGGCACGGTTTCTGATGAAAAGGGTGCCGCAATTCCCGGCGCCACTGTGACCCTCACTAACGAGGCAACTCAAGGCGTGTTGACTACTGAAACGACAGACAGTGGCAACTATGTCTTCGACTCTATCCAGGTGGGAAGCTATACGCTCACGGTCGAGAAACCTGGTTTCAAGAAATTCGTTTCTACCGGTAACGCTGCCAACGTCAACCAGCCGACGACGGTCAATGTCGATATGGTGGTCGGGGCCATTCAGGAAGTTGTGCAAGTGACATCGGCCGCAGAGGCGGTGCAGACGAGCAGCTCCGGCAACTTCGGCAATACCGTTGAACAACGCACCTTGGAAGCGCTCCCCATCGTTGGTACGCGCGGGCGGAATCCGCTCAACTTCGTGCTGGTCCAGCCCGGTGTGACGCCGGACGCGAACACCGGCGGCGGCGTGCACGTCCACGGGGCGCGCGATCGCGCTTTCAACTTCACTCTTGATGGCATCGACATCAACGAAACCAGCGCCGGAGGCTCTAACTTTACTCCCATCAGGCCCAACCCGGATTCGATCACACAGTTTCAGGTCATAACGAGTAATTTTACCGCCGACAATGGACGTTCGTCCGGAGCGCAGGTGACGCTCGTGACCAAGTCAGGGACAAACGAGTTTCATGGCAACTTATTCGAGTTCTACCAGACGCCACGCTTCCACGCTAACGAGTATGTGAATACGATTAACACACGCGTTGTTAATGGTGAGCGCGTGCCGACCGACAAGCCGCAATTCGTCCAGCATATCTTCGGCGGTTCATTCGGCGGTCCCCTCTATTTGCCGCGCTTCGGCGAGGGTGGCGATTCCATTTACAACGGAAAGAATAAGACGTTTTTCTTCACCAACCTTCAGCTGCTCCGTACGAGCCAGGCCTTCTTTGTCAATCGCACCGTCTACACGCCGCAAGCGCGAGCCGGCTTTTTCCGTTATGCAGTTGGACGCGCAAATGCGAACGCCAACACTACCGGCGCCGCCACGCGAGTGATCGACGCCAACGGAAATCCTTTCTTTCCAAATTGCTCTGGAGCTGTCACTACCAACTGTATAGCGACGTTCAACCTCGTCGGTAATCCGAACATCCCGCTCACGCCCGACCCGACCACCAATGGGCTCATCGGGATAACGCCACTGCCGAACAATTTCACCGTCGGCGACGGTCTTAACACGGCGGGCTTCAGCTTCATCGCACCGCAAACCGAGCGGCAATACGATTTCACGATGAAGATTGACCACAACTTTAACGAGCGTCATTCGATCTTCGGGCGCTACTCGCGTGGAGAGCAGACCACTCTGTGCGACAACGTGAATGGCGGCTTGCAGCGTTTCCCAGACTCGCCGTGCTATGTGGACACGACCCGCTCGCCCCGTAACCTCGCGGTAAACTATCGCTGGACGGTGACGCCGACCACAGTCAACGAGTTGGTTGTCGGCTTCAATCGATTCACCTTTGGCTTCCTTAATCCTGACCCGAACGCAAGCACGAATTCCCCCGTCATCCTTAATATTCCGACCGACCCGCTCAACCGCGAAGCCACGCTCAACAACGCGCGCCGCATCACGACCTGGCAGATAGTGGACAACCTTTCGCACCAGCGTGGGGCGCACACTTTTAAGTTTGGCACCAACCTGCGGCTGCAAAAGCACCTCGACGACCGCACCTCGGTTGCCGGTCTTCTGACAGTGCCCACAGTCCGACTGGGAACGGCTAACAATGCAGTACCGCTGGCCTTTGGCACCCGCGCGCTTCCGACTGGAAACACCGGCATCAACTTGACTGACCGTGGCACGCTCGAAAGTTTTGTGAACGATTTTCTGGGGCGCATCGGTCGTGTGGAGCAATCGTTTGTTGCAATTGACGACTCGGCCTTCGGCCCGGCAGGCACCCGTTTCAACTACAATGCGGAATATCCCGAGTACGACTTTTACGGTCAGGACACCTGGAAGGCGAGTCCGCGCCTGACGCTTGACTACGGTCTCCGCTGGGAAGTGCGACTGAGTCCGCGGGCCGACAATATTATGTTGCGCCCCGCGACCCCCTTGCGCGTCGGCCAAACGCCCACCAATCAAATCCGGTTTGAGGAGGGCAAACTCTACGATGATTCATGGAAACAGCTGGCGCCTACAGTAGGCTTCGCCTGGGATCCGATTGGCAGCGGTAAGACCTCCGTTCGCGGCAATTACCGGCTGGCATGGGATCGCACAAATACGTTTGTCTTTTCCTCGTTCATTTTTCAGAGTGCGCCAGGACTCACCCGCGCCATCACGTTGCTGGCTAACGACTCCCGGTTCGGCGGGGTCAACAACGCCTTGTTACGTAACGGCACGCCGGTGCTGTCGGCCACCGACACTACTCCGCTCGCGTTCCGCACGCCGCCGCCCTTCTCGGTAAACTCTTTGACGGTTGTCGACCCCAACCTTAGCTATCCGCGCACACACCAGTTTGGCTTCAGTCTCCAGCGCGAAATCGGTTGGCGGAGTGTGCTTGAGGTCAACTACATCGGACGCCAGGGCCGCAAGCTCTTCGGCGGCTACGATGCAAATCAGGTCGACATCACGGGCAATGGCTTTCTCGCCGCCTTCAGGCAGCTTCAGGATCCGGCGACCAGGGCGTCCGTCGCAACCGATCCAAACTTCCTGATCAACCGTCTGATGGCCGGAGACTCGCGCCTCAGCGCTGGGCAGACGGGTGCTAACTTCCTGCTCGGCCAGTCGTCAGGGAATGTCCGTCTCGCGAGCGGCCAGATTGTCACTAACATCGTGGATGCCGGCAGCGTTGCTCAGGCTGCGTTCCTGATCGCTCAGGGCACGCGAGCGGGTAACACCACGACGCCTAACTTCACGCTTAACCTTAATGCGTCGGGCCAAAACTTCAGCCCCTTTTTCTTCCAGGCCTTCCCGCAGTTTACGGGCGCCGTTAACGTCATCGACAACAACGACCGCTCAAGATATAACGGACTTGAAGTCCAACTGAGCCGCCGGTTCAATCGCGGTTTTGGCTTCCAGGTAAGTTACACATTGGCGAAGTCAGAAGACACCCGTTCCTTTGACCCAGCCTTTGCTGTTGCCAACCGCGGGACTGCGCAGTCCGCATCAAATACGCCGTACGACATTCGCAACCGCGATGCCAATTACGCTCGATCCGACTTTGATCGACGCCACGCTGTTCAGGGCTACTTCACCCTGGAGGTGCCGTTTGGAAACGGCCGGCGTTGGCTGAACAAATCACACCCCATTATTAACAACGTTCTTGGCGGCTTTGAGCTGGCCGGCATTGCGCGTTGGTATTCAGGACGCCCGTTCACGATCTATTCGGGGATCAACACCATCTCGCAGGCGGTACAGTCGGCAGCTAGTTGTAATGGCTGCACTCCGGATATGGGTAACGTCATTCTGGAAGGTGGGAGAAATTTCATCTTGACCGAGGCTCAACGCCTAAACTTCTTTGCGCCGGCTGCCGGGGAGTTGGGAAACACTGGTCGCAACTTTTTCACCGGCCCCAAGCTCTTTAAGCTCGACCTGACGCTCGGGAAACGAATTCGTTTCAGCGAGAGTATCAACCTCGAACTTCGTCTGGAAGCGCAGAACGCAACCAACACGCCCTCGTTTGCAGTTCCGTCTGACGCTAACCTCGTCAGCTCGAGCAGCAACTTCGGATTAGTAGGCGGCAACACCAATGGCGATTCGCGCAAGGTGCAGATCGCGGCGAAGTTCAATTTCTAGGAGACTCAGTTGAGTTCTCCGCTTTATAAACCCCACGAGTCTTCGGGCTGACGCCGTTGCCGGATTCAGCCCGAAGAATCGTCCCTTGGATCACACGTTCGCTTTGAATGATTAATCGCTCCCCCGTTTTTCCCGCCTCGTTGATTCCGGCTGTGAGGCTATCCGTCGCCGGCTTAGCCAGTCTGGCTCTCACCAAACAATCCGATCAACGAGGTAGCAACCCGGCCATCAAAAACGGGCGAGTTGTGGACTCGGCGGCAAATCCGATTCAGCAGATCTTTCAACTTTCTCTTTCGACAACGATTCTTTTTGAACAAACGAGAGGACAGACCCCATGAAGCAGCATTTCAGGATTGCGGTTCGCCTATTGTGTGCGGCCCTGGCTACGGTTGGATTATCAGTTGCGATTTCCGCGCAAACTGTTACCGGGACTCTGCAGGGCACGGTGTCAGACGCTAAGGGAGCCGTCGTGCCCGGTGCGGATATTGTTGTGCGAAACGTTGAAACGGGACAGGAGCGCAACCTGGTTACTAATAGCGAAGGATCATACTCCGCTGCATTTCTGCCCATCGGCCGCTATACAGTCACCGGTTCAGGCACGGGCTTTGGCAAGGTGGTCCAGGAGAATGTTGAGGTCACTCTTAACCAGACTCGAGTGATCGATTTCACTCTCAATCCAATAGGCACCAGTGCCGCGGTTACCATCACTGCTGAGCAGGCGCCTATCAATACGACCAACTCCGAGATCAAGGGCTCGCTTAACAGTCAGGAGATATTGGATAAACCCACGGCCAATCAGGGCAACTTTCTGACGCTGGCTGAAACCTTCACCGGGTTTCAGGAGAACCCGACCTCGGGCCAGAACAATCCTACCGCCTCCTCGGGGTCGTCGGTGAATTTCAACGGAACCGGTACCCGCGGCGCTACCTTTCAAATCAACGGCGTAAACAACGACGACTCCTCGGAGAATCAGAATCGCCAGGGAGCATCGCTTTCAACCATCAAGGAATTTCAAGTAATCACAAATAATTTCACGGCTGAGTTTGGTCGTGGCTACGGCGCTGTAGTGTTGGTCCAGACCAAGTCAGGCACCAACAATCCGCATGGTGATGTTTATTGGTATCACAACGACAGTGCGTTGAACGCCACTAACAACGTCTTCAATCCCACTGCTGTCAAGGGCGTAACGCGCCGCAACCAATTTGGCTTCACTTCCGGCTTTCCGATTTTCCAGAACCGGCTTTTCGCTTTTGTGAGCGCGGACCACACCGAGAACTCCGGCGCCAACAACGTCTCGCGCGACGTGTTTACGCTGGCCGAGCGCAACTCCGCCAACTGGTTCCTGCAGACTCCAAATTCACCCTTCGACACACCGGCCAACCGCGCCTTTATCCAGTCTGTGATGGACCGCTTCGCCAACACTGTGCCTAACGATCCGGCGAGCGGCCCGCGCGTGTGGCGCGGTCAGCAGGGTTTCGACTTTCCGGCGCGCGACTACTCAGGACGTTTCGACTGGATCCCGCGCGAGGCTGACACTGTCTTTGGCCGATGGCACTACACTCGCCAGCGCTTCACGGCCGACGACATTATTCCCGGCGAGCGGGCCGATCAAAACCATAAGCAGCAAAACCTGGGTCTAACCTGGACGCATCTTTTTTCCCCAGCGGTTGTAGGTGAATTCCGCTTCGGGCTGGGTCTGCGCACCACGCTCGTAAACATCGCGGCAGGAAACGACACTCCAGTCCTTCGGTTTACCAACCCCGCCCCGGTGGGCACTCAATCGACCATCGGTAGCGCCGGCAACTTTCCCATCCAGCGCTACCAGACCGACAAACAGTATGTCTACAACCTTTCGGTTGACAGCGGGAAGCATCGTTGGAAGGCCGGCACGGACATCCGACGCCAGCGACTCGACGATCTTGCAGACAACTTTTCGCGCGGCTTCTTCCAGTTCAACAGCGCGGTTTGCAACGGCTTCACCTATAGAGATCCGACTATCACAAACGCTGCAAACCCGACTGGTATCCCTTCGGCCTTCTATTCCTTCCTGAACGGTTGCGTCAACAACTTCCAAAAGGGCTACGGTCCGTTCTTCCTTGAAAACCGGATCAACGAGGCGAATTTCTACGGCGAAGACAACTGGAGCGTCAAACCTAATCTGACAATCAACCTCGGGCTGCGTTACGAGTACGTTTCGTCTCCCCAGGAAGCCGCCGAACGTCTCGACTACCAGTTCGGTGCCGACAAAGACAATATCGAGCCGCGCATTGGGTTCGCATACAGCCCGGATTTTGAAGAGGGTTTTTTCCGCAGTCTTTTCGGCGCAGTAGGCAACTCGTCAATCCGCGGCGGCTACGGTATTTACCACGGGCGGCTTTTCCAGTCGGTCTTCTCGCAGGGCGGCGCGACAGTTCGCTTCAACCCTCCGAACGCTTTCTTCTTCAATCAGACCGCGCCGTCGAACAATGCTTTCAACGCAACGAATTATGCTGACCCGACGCGAGGCTTCCTCTTCGTGCCTGGCCCGCAGACCACGCGACACACGTTGACGGCGATTGATCCCGGCCTCGAGATGCCTTACACGCAGCAGTGGAACCTGAGCTACGAACGTCAGCTGCCCTTCGCGTCTGCGATGCGCGTAAGTTACACGGGGAACCGCGGCATAGGGCTGCTGCGTTACTCGCTCCAGAATCTGCCGCTCAACGATCCCAATGGAGTGCTGGTTACCAACCACCCGAACAATGCACCGGCGGTGCTCTACACCGCGGCGCAAAGGACGGCTGGAGATCCACGTGGCGTCGACGTGCGTGGGCAAACGCTCCGGCCCGCCGCCGATGCTGTCTGCGCCGGAACAGGACTGCCCGGCATTGCAACTTCGCCAACGTGCCCGGTCAACGTACCACTCGGCGCTCTTGAATACAGCCGGCTCGTACCGCGCACTAACGAGCGTCGACCGGATGGGCTCTACACAACCAACGTGCAGGTCAGCAACGGCTCCTGGAGCTACTACCACGGCTTTCAGGCCGAGTTGACCAAACGCCTGAGTCACAACATCAACTTCCAGGCTTCGTACACCTTCAGCAGATCCATCGACACTACTTCAGAAGCGACGGCTGTCGGAGCGGGCGACACCAATCAGACCGGCAATAATGCGCGCAACGCGCGCGGCCTCTCGCGCTTCCACACACCGCATCGTTTCACCTTTTATGGCACTGTCCGCATGCCGTGGTTCAAGGACGATCGCGGTGTACTCGGAAATGTAATTGGTGGATGGCAGCTATCCGCCGTCGTGAAGCTCGCCAAGGGCACGCCATTCACTATCGCCAGTCCCACCCAGGATTTGGACTTTGATGGTTTTGCGGAAGGGCGTCCCGTTCTTATCGATCCGTCCGTGCTGGGGAATAGCGTTAACCATCCATCATCTTCTCAAGCGGCGCTGCCCGCATCCGCGTTCCGCGCGCTAACGATAGCTGATGTTGGCAAGGACCTGTCGCTTGTCGGGCGGAATACTTTCTTCCTCGACGGAACCAAGAACGTCGATCTCGCGATAGCGAAGGCTTTCAATCTGCCGTGGGAGGGTCACCGCTTCCATATCAGGGCCGACCTTTTCAACGCTTTCAATCATGTCCAGTATGGCTTCCCGTCAAGCGTCGATGTGACTAGCGTCAACTTCGGCCGCATCACGGGCACGGCAGCAAGTTACCTGCCCCGTAGCATTCAGATTTCGCTGCGGTACCAATACTAAGAACTAAACAGAGGGCGGGACGAATACTCCCGCCCTTTTCAATTTTTCGACTAACGGCGGTTTTCAGTTTTATCGATGAGGGGCATTTGAGACAGGGCAAACCCGGACCACTCGCAGCAAGCGCCTTGCTTCTCCTGGCTCTTACTTTGTTGCCAGCTCCAGTTCGCTCGGCAATGGCCCAGCCGCAAGCCGCAAAACCAGCAAGCGAGGTTAGAGCCTTGTGGGTAGTGCGCACGACGCTTACCTCGCCCGAAAAGATCCGCGCGATGGTCCAGGCGGCGAAGGCCAATGGGTTCAATACCCTGATTGTCCAGGTACGCGGGCGCGGCGATGCATACTACCGTTCCCGCCACGAGCCCCGCGCACCCGAATTGAAGGATCAACCCGCCCAGTTTGATCCTTTAGCTCTAACCCTGGCCGAGGCAAAAAAACTCGGCCTGGAAGTTCACGCCTGGCTTAATACTAGTTTGCTCGCAAACCTTGACGCGCTGCCCGCGGATCCCCAGCACGTCTATAACCGGCATCCCGAGTGGCTTGCAGTGCCTAAGCCGGTGGCGGCTGAGCTCTACAAAATGTCTCCCCGCGATCCGCGTTATCGAGCGCGGATTGTCGAGTGGTCGAAAGCGAACCGCGGAGAATTGGAAGGTATTTACACTGGACCCGCAAATCCCAGAGTTCGCGAACACATCCTCAAGATCTGGATCGACGTTTTGAAAAACTATGAAGTCAATGGACTTCATTTTGACTACGTCAGACTAGCCAGCCCCGACTTCGATTACAGCCACACGTCTCTTGTTAACTTTAAGAAATGGTTGGATCCCAAACTCACCAGTGAGCAGCGTAATGAACTTAAACGCGCGTTGAAGTTGAACCCCCTGGCCGCAGCAGAATTGCATACTGACAAGTTTGGTGAGTTTCAACGCGAGCAGATCACAATGCTGGTCCAGCGAATCTATCGCGACGTCAAGAAGCGGAAACCACAAGTTACGGTGTCTGCTTCCGTCTTCGCCAACGATCAAAACGCTTACGACCGCCGGTTTCAGGATTGGCGTCGCTGGCTGGCAATGGGAATATTGGACGTCGTTTGTCCGATGGCTTATTCTACCGATACATCCGTCTTTCAAAAGCAGATCGAAATCGCCACTACGACCGCCCATGCGGGAGGCCGGCGTGTTTGGGCAGGGATTGGGGCCTATCGCATTCCGTCGGAATCTACGGTCGAGAAGATCAAAGTGGCCCGCACACTCGGGGCGGATGGAATCATACTCTTCTCGTACGACTTCACTATCAGGCCAGGGGAGCTAAACCCGGGCGGCAATTACCTCGAGCGAGTGCGACGTAGCGCATTCGACGGTATCGGGCCCGAAAAGAGCAACCCTTAGTTTGTGAAGGAGACCCTAAACGACGTGAGACAAGGCTTCATCTTTATCGCTCTCATTATCCTCGTCGTCGTCCCTGCTGCGGGCCAAAAACCCAGACGCGGGTTTGAAATAGGTACGGCCGCAGATCTCAAGGGTCGAACAAAAGTATTCGTCGGGTCGACGCCGCAAGATAAGTCTCTGAGCAAAAAAGTTATTGCCACGATCGAGGCAAAACTTCCGGGGGTTACCCTTGTGAATAGCCTTGATGAAGCGGAAATATTGGTGCGTTTTTTTTCGACCAGCTGGGATCAAGCCACTCGCACACCTCCGGACTTGAACAATGCGCCCCGGCTGTTGGAAAACGGGCAAACTCTTCCGGGAGACGGGCAAACCAGATTCAATACTGAGCACGGGACCGCTCTCTACGGCACGGTCGCGGTTATCCAACGCCCCGGCAACCTAAAACTTGTCATGCAATTTTCGAAAAAGAGCGGGACCAAAAGCTCAATGGCCGAGAGGTTTGCAAACGAGTTTGTTCGGATCTATCAGGAGGCCACCGGAAGCCCCTGAGTTTCGGCTTCGCCCAGGGTACCGGCGATCAAGAACAATTGGTGTTTAGTCCAAAACTTTGAATGGGATGACTTGTTTTTGCACCTTCATTTGAAGGAACACCCTGGGTGTTGATCGGAGATACACCCGGCGAGTCCGTTCTGCAAACCAGCAAGAAAAAACGCTTGTTTCACTAGCAGCGCGGGTGTATAAGTTATTTCTCCGTAGGCATTAGCCGACTGCAGTTTTCATTTCCGACTAAGACGACATTTCCACGTAAACGAGAGGAACTCCATGAAGCACTTCAGCAACCCCCTGCGACTTATTTCTCTGTCTGCAGTTTTGTTACTTTGCCTGAGCGGCCTGGCTTTTGGCCAGGAGATAACCGGAACGATAAATGGCACGGTAAAGGATGCCAATGGCGGTTCAGTCGCCGGTGCTGCCGTGACGCTTACCGATGTAGGCACCAAGCTCGTGGCGCGTACGCTAACCACCGAAGACGACGGCTCATTCTCGGCTCCCCTAATCGCGGTGGGAACATATACGTTGACCGTGGAGGCAGCGAGTTTTAAGAAGGCTGTGCAAACCAATGTCACACTCGACGCCAGTCAGACGCGGACGTTGGAAGTAACTCTGGAAGCGGGAAATATTTCGGAGGTTGTCACTGTCGCTGCTGATCCTGTGGCGGTGCAGTTAACTACGCCGGCCACTTCAACCGTCATTAATGGTGACCAGGCCAGGGAGCTCTCACTGAACAATCGCAATTGGGTTCAACTGGTGGCGCTGGCACCGGGTGTCTCAAATGATCTGTCCGATCAGGTCTATGTGGGAACGACCAACCCCGCCGGGCAAGCCAACACGATGAATATCTCGGTGAACGGCGCGCGGAGTGCACAGAACACTTACCGCGTCGATTCGGCAGATATTACTGACCGCGGATCCAACATCACGATTCAAGGTTATCCCAGTGTTGACTCGATCGCTCAGTTTTCCATCCTGCGCTCGCTTTATCCGGCGGAAGCTGGAGGCAGCGGCGGCGGCCAAGTGAATGTCGTCACTCGTTCCGGTGGTGAGAAGTTTCACGGATCGTTATTTGAATTCGTTCGCAATGAGAGACTCAACGCGAATGATTTCCTCTCAAACTCGGTATCCAACCCGGCTTTCGGACGCGAATCCAACGGCAAAGCGAAACGAACTCCGTTCCGTTACAACAATTTCGGCGGCACCATCAGCGGGCCGGTGTGGTTGCCAAACTTTGGCGAAGGGGGAGCCTCAATCCTTAAACTGAAACGGACATTCTTCTTCTTCTCGGAAGAACAGCGCCGGGACATTCGCTATCCATTGCTTTCCTCAACTGTGCCAGACCTGAACATGCGACAGGGAATTTTCCCGATAGACATTTGCTTGAGAGCCAACGCTCCTACCGCGGCGACGGCAACTTGTTTGGATGTTTTGCCGGCCGGCACCCCGCTCGCGTCTCGGGTGAGCATCAACCCAGTCGCGGCGCAGTATCTGTCCTTTGTTTACAACAAGCTGCCGGAGCCAACCACTGCACTTACACGCGCTCTGCTTTTCCCGGCGAAGAATATATCCAGATTCCGACAGGAAATTCTCAAATTGGATCACGCGTTTTCAAACGAGTGGTCAATGTATTATCGCTACCAGAACGACCAAATCCCGACCGTTGATGCTAATGCACTTTTCTCCTCTGGAGCTGGTTTGCCGGGGGTTTCTACAACTCAGACGAATTCGCCCGGAAAGACTCATACACTTCAATCGACACATATTGTCAGTCCCAGGTTCATCGTGGTAGGTCGGTTTGCTTACGGTTATGGCGCCATTCTCAGCAAAAACGTTGGCACCCTGGCTTTGGCTAACTCACCGATTACTCCGCCGCTTGCTTACGAGAATCAAAGAGACCGTGTACCCAGTGTCACAGGAAACGGTTTTAGTAATTTAGTGAGCTTTGGTCCCTATGACAATTTTTCTTACAAACGTAATTACTCTGGTGACGTGACCTGGATAAAGGGTAATCACAATTTGAAGTTTGGAGCGATTTACGGGCAGTACCGAAAGAATGAGAATGCTCTGGCAGGAAGCAACGAAGGCACCTACAGTGGATTTTTGAATACGGTGGCTGCGAGCACTGTCCAGGCGAGCGTCAATGCTCCTCAGGTCGCCGGCCAGGATACAAATGCAGCTCGACGCACTAACTTCCAGGCTTTTGCAAATTTTTTGCAAGGCAATAACCTGACTTTCACCCAAGCTCGTTTTGACTACACTGCGGATCTTCGTCAGCAGGCCTTTGAGGCTTACGCGCAGGACGAATGGCGCTTCCGTCCAAACATTACGCTCTATTTTGGTTTGCGTTACTCCTACTTTGGTGCTCCGATTGACAAGAATGGCCGCTTGTCGAACTTTGACCCTCGACTTTACAACGCAGCAAATGCTCCCCAGGTCACGGGTGCAGGTAACCGCGTTGTGGGCACGGGAAATTTCTGTAACGGTCTGACTGTGAATTCGCAAAACTATCGAACCGCCGCGAACAACTGCACACCCACGGTTTCGCCTTATGGCGAGCATGTTGTTCAAGCCCCAAAGACAAACTTTGCTCCGCGCGTAGGTTTGGCCTGGGATCCCTTTGGTAAAGGAAGGACCTCCGTCCGGACAGGTTATGGCATCTTCTATGATCAAGTCCTCAACGGCACCTACTTGCAGAATATCGGTAACAATCCGCCATATCAGGAAACATTTTCAATCGCCCTAACGCGACTCGACCAACCGGTCCCAACCGGAGTTACCGTAGCTGCCGGCGCTTCCGTCGCCGCCCCGAATATTCGAGGCATCCAGCCAAACTGGAAAGATCCCTACATGCAACAGTGGTCGCTGGATATTCAGCAACAGATTGGCAATGACACCCTGCTTACCGTGGGATACTTTGGCTCAAAGGGCACGCATTTGATCGGTGCTTATGAAATAAATGATCTGCCACCGGGATTCGCAATCTCCCGAGGAGCAACGGGGTGTGCAGTGGGCGCCTCAACGACTCCGACGGCGCCCTGCCAGGTGGCGGGGACTGGTTTTCTCGCCTCGGCAGCGTCAAATATCCTTGACCAGCTTCGACCGTATCGAGGCTATCGAGGAATCAACATGATCACGCCCCAATACAATTCGAACTATCACAGCATGCAGGTTTCCGGCCAGCGCCGGTTTTCGGGTGCTTCGCAAGTGAACCTGGCGTACACCTGGTCTAAGAATTTGACTGATAGTCCGAATGACCGCACAACCGCCCCACAAAATTCTTATGACATCAGGGCCGAGTATCAACGAGCAACGCTTGATCGCACGCATGTCTTGAGCGTGAACTACATTTACGAATTGCCCTTCTTCAAGTCACAACAGGGATTCACCGGTAAACTGCTCGGTGGATGGCAGGCTTCGGGCATAATGGTTTACAACACCGGACTACCTTTCAGCGCCGTGACTTCTACATTTGACGCCTCTGGGCTTGGAAACATTCCGGTGCTGCAGGCGGGCAATCGACCCAATGCGCTTTGCGATCCCAACGCCAACGCACCACAAACCGCGCAGCAGTATTTCAACACTGCCTGTTTTCAACTGAATCCTACAGTCAACTCGGGCATCGTAAATCAGCCTGGTAATGCGGGCCGTGGCACAATCGCGGGGCCTTCGACGAAACGTGTTGATTTCACGATGACCAAGAACATCCGCTTCGGTGAGACTAAGCAGCTTCAGCTTCGCGGTGAGGCATTCAATATCTTCAACACCACGAACTTCAGGACGATAGTTGTCAACGTTACGGCCGCCAACTACGGACAGGTGACCGCGGTGCGAGATCCCCGAACGATCCAACTCGGCGCGAAGTTTAGCTTCTAACCAGGAAGCCCGTTACCCAACCATCGTGCCCGCAAGGATTCCTGATCCTGCGGGCACGATGGTTTTGACTTTGAGTTTGGGTGGCGTGCGACAGCATAAGCCGTGTGATTGACTGAGACTCAATGTGACTGGTACAAACAGAACAATCCTCCTGCGCAACGTTCGGGCTGTCCTGCCTGACCGACTGAGTCACAAAACTGATCTGCTAATCGAGGATGGCTTGATTCGTCGCATCGATTCACGGAGCGAAGAAGCGCTCGCAGCACAGCTTATCGCTGCGGATCCCTCAGGCTTCGATTTTGAAGGTCTCACGCTCTTTCCCGGTTTCATCGATGTTCATATTCATGGTGCAGTGGGCGTTGACACGATGAGTGCTGACGTTGACGACCTCGACCGCGTCTCACACTTCCTGGCCAGTCAGGGTGTAACCGCCTGGCTGCCGACTCTTGTTCCCGGCCCAGACGCCGAATATGCGCGTGCCCTTCGTGCAATAAATGGAGCGATGCAAAAGGATTACGTGGGAAGCCAGCGCTCTCAGACGGGGGCTCGCGTGCTCGGAGTTCACTACGAAGGACCTTTTGTTAACTCATCCCAGTGTGGCGCGCTGCACGCCGATTACTTCAAAACTTATTCAGGCCCGAACGACCTTGCTGCGTTGCCGGTTCCCTCAGTTGGAAATGCGGCGAGGATGATTACCGTCGCACCGGAAATTGATGGCGGCATTGAGCTGGTGCGCGAGTTGACGCGTCGTGGATGGATCGTTTCAGTAGGGCATACGCGTGCGGGTTTCGACTTGCTCGAGCACGTATTCGAGGCGGGTGCGCGACACATGACTCACTTCATGAACGCGATGGCCCCACTTCATCATCGCTCACCGGGGCCCGTCGCATGGGGACTCGCGCGGGATGAGGTTACCTGCGATGTAATTGCCGATGGCATACATCTCGATCGCGAGGTGCTGCGTCTTCTTTGCAAGTTGAAGGGGACAAGCCGGCTGACATTAATCAGCGACTCGATTGCTGCGGCCGGACATGGCGATGGTGGCTACCAGGTTTGGGGCGAAACAATTTCGGTAAAAGGCCGGCAGACCAGCAACGCGCACGGGAGCATCGCCGGCTCAGTAATTACCATGCTCGATGCGGTACGACTGATTGCTTCGTTGGGACGTTCAGAAGTTGAGCTGGCTCGCATGGCGTCAACAAATCCGGCGCGATTACTGGGCATTGATGGAGAATGCGGAACAATTGAGGAAGGGAAGCGGGCCGATTTGGTTGCGGTCAACGCGGAAGGCGACGTTGCCCTGACGCTCATCGGTGGGGAGATTGTATATAAGAAGTGATGAGTGATGAGTGATGGGTAATGAGTGATGGGTAATGAGTGATGAGTGATGGGTAATGAGCGAATGAGTCGTCAGTCACGAATCATGGTCATCAGTGAAACCAACCGCGCCGTGGAATCGTTCATTCGCTACTGACTCATACTCATCACTCATACTCATCACTCATACTCATCACTCATGACTCATCACTCATGACTCATCACTCATCACTCATCACTCATGACTCATCACTCACCACTTTTCACTCTTTCTCATACATGCCCGCGCGGGCGTACGCCTGGTCCAACAGCTCCACTGGATGACAAACCATCAAGTCCATCCCTGCGAGCAGGGCGCCGGCGCCAATTTGCATCTGGCAGCCGGGATTCCCGGTCGCCAGGATTTTAGCCCCGGATCTTTCCACGTTTGTCAGTTTTTCCTTTAAGACTTCGCGAGAGAGGTCGGGCTCGAGAATATTGTAGATGCCCGCGCCGCCACAGCATCTCTCGGAACCCTCGAGGCGCGCGAAGTCCAGCTCCGGGATAGCGCCCAACATCGCCAGCGGCGCCTCGCCCGCATGTTGACCGTAGAGCAGATGGCACGATGAGTCGTATGTCACCCTCGCGGTTTCCCCAGCGCCCGTCTTCAGTCCCACAGTCTCCAGTTGCTGGCTGACATCCCGAACACGCTCGCTAAATGCTTTGGCTTCATCGGCGCAGGCGGCATCATTCGCAAGCAGGTGCCCATAAGATGTGAGCATCGCGCCACAGCCTCCGGCGTTAGTAACAATTGGAGTGTCTAAACCGGTCGATTCGAAGGCGGCGATATTCCTGCGCGCGAGTGTGCGTGCGCCTTCGAGGTCTCCGGCGTGGGCATGTAGCGCGCCGCAGCAAACCTGTTCACGCGGGACCTCAACTGTGAATCCGTTGACTTCGAGAACGCGAGAAGTGGCTCTGTTTACGCGGGAAAACAGTCCCTCTCCGACGCATCCGGTGAAGAGCATTGCGGAATCTGGCTGGGCGCCCGCTGACGCAAGCGGTTCTGACAAAGGATAAGGCCCGCCCGCTGACGCAGGTGGTTCTGACAAAGCATAAGGCCCGCCCGCTGACGCAGGCGGTTCTGACAAAGCATAAGGCCCGCCCGCTGACGCAGGCGGTTCTGACAAAGCATAAGGCCCGCCCGCTGACGCAGGCGGTTCT
>Ga0190272_10000020_pt1 | contig 143539 bp, 124 predicted proteins | sample Popmic504T_FD_133746 | JGI IMG/M metagenome (GOLD analysis project Ga0190272, IMG submission 133746) | Populus adjacent soil microbial communities from riparian zone of Shoshone River, Wyoming, USA - 504 T | ecosystem: Environmental > Terrestrial > Soil > Riparian zone | place: USA: Wyoming... | reverse complement strand
GATGCGGAACAGCGGCAGGAGCATCTCGGCCGCGTCGCGGCGGACGAGGCGCATCGTGCAGCCGACGTCGGTCAGGCTGGTGGCGTTGTAGAGAAACTCGAGGTACTTGGCCACGGCCCAGTTTCCCCAGCGGAGGAACATGCCCATGTTGGCGCCCTTCCACACGAACTGCTGGGAAGTGCGGCTGCCGTAGACGACGTCGAAGTCGTCGGCATAGGCGAGCAGCTTGTGGAGATCGCGGGCCATGAAGGTGCCGTCCGGCTCGCAGACCACGAGGTAGTCGCCTTTCGCTTCGCGCAGGCCGCGCTGGATGGCCGAGCCGTACCCCTGCCGCCGCTCGAAGATCTCGACGGCACCGGTGCCGGCCACTTCCTCGGACGTCCCGGGCGCGGCGTTGTTGTTGATGACCAGCACCTCGTCGACGATGCCGGTGGCGAAGAAGTCCTCGATGCACTGGCGGATCGAGTCTTTCTCGTTGTACGTCGGCAGGATGACGCTGATCTTCTTCCCCTTCGACGGCCTCGGCTCGCGCACCTGCCGTGCCGCCGCGACGGAGATCAGCTCATTGCGCCGCGGCAGGAGGAAGGCCGCGCCGATGATGGCCGCCATGTGGAACGGAAGAATGGTCTTGTAGCCGTACGTCCACGGAGCCCCCACGACCATGGCGATGAGGTGAGAGGCACAGAAGATCAGCAGGGCCGCCTTGACCGGGCGGTCCACCCGCCGCGTGTACAGCGCCACGCCGAACAGGATCGGAAAGATGGGAAAGATCCACGGCCACCAGTCGATCCCGGCCGGTCCGACCGCGGTGATGCCGAAGGTGAAGAGCACCTTCCGGATCTCGACCCAGGTCACCTGGAGAGGCCGCGCCGCGAACGTGTCCCAGGCCTGCATGATGGCCTGGGTCCCGGTCGGCACGTTGCCGTCGATCAGAAAGGACGGCCGCGTCTCCTCGGGGCCGTACATGAAGTACGGCAGCATGATGAACGACGCCACCAGGAGCACAAACCGCTTCGAGACGATCCAGTTGCGCAGGGTGAACGGTGCCACGCCGGCGAAGAAGCCGAAGGTGAAGGCGAGCGAGCCCCCGACGCGCTTGAGGAACGAGCCGAAATCGCGATACAGCAGGACGGCCACGGCCATCACCGGCAGGTGCAGCAGCATGGAGGGCCGCGTCGCCGCGCCGAGGGCGGTCAGGAGGCCGACGACGAACAGCCAGGCCGATTTTCTCGTCTCGAACGCGTAGACCGTGGCCAGGATCACGGCCAGCACCGCGGGTACGTAAAGGTTGTCGGTGAACGGCTGCTCAGCCCATCGCAGGAGATGCAGTTTCGCGAACGGGACCAGGAGGAGGAGGACGATGATGATGGAGCCCCGCGCCAGGCGATTGCGCAGGATCAGCCATACCAGCACGAAGACGAACGCCGTACAGAGCCAGTTCAGGATGAGGATCGTCGCGTAGTCGTCACCGAAGACGACGTGCGCGGCAGCCAGCACGTACGAGTACAGCGGATAGTGATAGTAGGGCTGAGCCAGTCCCGTGTCGGGCAGCATCAGCAGCCCGTGACGGAGAATCTCCCGCGACGCTCCTTCGTAGCGCAGCGGATCGTCGCCGATCCCGAGCTGCATCGTGGAGTGACGTCTGGGGATGGCGTGCATGATGCCCCACGCGAAAAACAGCGTGAAGGCGGCCAGCACGGCGATCTTGTCGGGCTCGAGCCAGATGTCGTCGAGCACGAACTTCGGCAGCGGACGATAGGCCTGAAAGAGGGCCAGGCCGAGCAGCGCCAGCGTCAGGAGGCCGAGGCCGTTCAGGGCGTGGCCGGCCAGCGTCGTGGTGCGGATGGCCTCGGCCGTGGCGGGGACCGCGGTGACATCGGCGAACGGAGCGACCGAGATGGCCGGGATCGAGCCGGGCCGCTTCGCGTAGACGACCTGGATCGTGTCGGACCCGCTCTGCGTGACCCACGAGAGCGGCTGGCTCCTGGGATGGTGTGCGCGGAAAATCTCGCGGCCGTTCACGCGGACCACGACGACGCCTCTGGCCGAGATCGTGGTCGACAGCGGCGTTCCGGCCGGCTTCGCGAGGTGACCGGTCCAGCGGACCACGAGAGGATGACCCTCGTCGCGCTGATAAGGAGAGTAGTCGGGCGGGTCCGGGTGTGCGTCGTTGACGAACGTGAGGCCGAAGTTCACAGCCGCGAAATCGATCGCCCGGTCGACCCGGTAGGGCCGCGCCACGAGACCGTCCTGAAAGTACGCGCGCGCGAACGGGGTGTACGTCTTGTCCATGGCGCGGCGCGCGTGGTGGTACTCGCCGCGCCAGCCCGCGGGCACGAGCATCGGCGCCAGGACGAGTTTCAGGGCCACGGCCGCAAGCAGCGCGATCGGGATCGCCGCATGGACGGACCGCCGCGGCCGGAACAGCAGGCTCGCAAAGCCGAGGATGACCAGGCCGGCGAACAGCAGTAGCGCTTTCGACGACAGCGGCAGACCGGAAAACGGGGAGCGCGGGGAGCCCGGGAGGCAGAGGAAGACCAGGGCCGCGGTCCAGCAGAGCCACCACCGGAGCAGCGGCGCGGACCACGTACGAGCGGGTTCAGTCACGAGCTGCGCATTATACGCAGGCTGGAACGCGCAATCCGGGCCGGCTCAGGAGCGTGGCGGGGGGCTATGGACTGCGGCGGCCGCAGACGCCGCTTTGACTGCCGTTCGTGGTGCGGAGTCGCTGTGGTGCCGAAGGCAGTGAAAGCGGCGCCTGCGGTCGCCGCAGTCCATAGCCGCCGCCCGACCGGGTCAGTAGGTGTCGTAGACGTTTACGCGGTCGTTTTCCATTCGAGAGACTGTGCAGAGCTCTACCTCAGTCGCGGAGCGTGCGGGGAGCTATGGTGGCGTCGCGCGATACGCAGTATTGGTCTTCCAGGAGCGTTCTGCTTAGACTCGCGCGCCCGGAATGTCGTTTCGTTCTCATGTTCGGCCGTTCGCGTCCGCGCTCCCTCTGCTCGCATTCCGCGCGGTGGGCGGCGGCATGCCGATTCTGCTGGGGCTTCTCGTTGCCCATCAGTGGGGCCTCGAGGAACTGGCGGCCTTCACGCTGGCGCACGCCACGATCACCATCGTGATGGTGGTCGCGGACTGGGGGGCCACGCGCGGACTGCCGCGCAACCTGGCCACGCTCCCTCCCGGCGCCGCGGCGCAGTTTCTCGCCTCCGCCAACGGGGTCCGCGTGCTCATCGTGGCGGCCGTTCTGGCGGCCGGCATCGCCGCGGCGGCGCTCGGCTTCGTCGAGATGAGCGTGGCGCAGTACCTGGCCATCCTCTTTCCCATCTGCCCGTTGTTCGGGGTCACCACGACGGCGGTGAGCGAGCGGGTGATCGTGCGCGAGACGGTGGCGATCGCGCTGGCCGTCGCCGGCGGCCTGGTCACGTTTGCGGTGCTCGGGGGCGCCGCACTGGCGCTGGACCTCGGGCCGCATGCGTTCGTCGGGGCGTTCGTGGCCGGCAAAATCGTCGAGGCGGCGCTGATCGCGCGCGGCCGCTGGTGGGTGCTGGCCGTGAGCATGTCCGGATTGCGCTCCATCGCCCTCGCGCTCTGGCCGTTCAGCGCGCAGGCCATCGTGGCCGTGCTGTACGCGCGCGCGGCCGTCTTCACCGTCGAGCACATGACCACGCGGGTCGAGCTGGGCGTCTTCTCCGTGGCCATGGGGATGCAGAGCGGGCTGCTGCTCATCCCGGCGTCGATCGCGCTGATGCACTTTCCCGAGCTCACGCGGCTGGCACGTGCGGACGATGCTCGCGGAACGCGCCAGATCCTGGTCCGCTACGCGATCGTCTCCGGCATCGGCATCGTGCTGGCGCTGATCGTCCTGGCGGCGATCGTCGGTCCGATCAGCTCGGCGTTGAAGTTTCCGGGCCGGTACGGCTCGTTCCTGCTCGCCTTCGCGGCCGTGGCATTGCTCGGCGTCTTCAGCACGATGGCCAGCTTCCTCATGCAGGCCCGGGGGATGGAGATGGCCGCGGCGCGGCTGTCGCTGTGGACGCTCTGCCTGGCCATCGTCTATCAGGTGGCGGCGTTGTCGCTGTGGGGGCTGTGGGGCATCGTCGGTGCGGTGGCCGCGGCGGAGATCACCGCCACCGCCATCTTCACCATCGCGCTGCGGCGCCCCGCGGCCGGAGTGGCCGGCGATTGAACGGGATCCGCGTTCTCGCGCTGACGACGTATCCCGACCACGCCGCGGCGACGCGTTTTCGCGTCGTGCAGTACGCGCCGCTGCTGGCAGAACACGGCGTGCGCCTCGACGTGCGGCCGTTTCTCTCCAATCGGGCCTTCGCCACGTTCTACGACCGGCGCCGGCTCGCCGGGACGGTGGCGGGGATCGCGGCCGGCATGGCGCGGCGGGTGGCCGACCTCGCGCACCTCGGCCGGTACGACGTGGCGTTCGTGCAGCGCGAGGCGGCGCCGGTCGGGCCCCCGGTCGTGGAATGGCTCGCGCAGCGCCGCCTGCCGCTGGTCCTGGATCTGGACGACCCGGTCTACATCGAGCGCGTGAGTGAGATCTACGGCGCGCTGGCCGCGGCGGTGAAGTGGAGCGGCAAGACCACGAGCCTCCTGCAGTGGGCCACGGCGGTGGTCTGCGGGAATCCCGCCATCGCCGCACACGTGGAGCGCTTCGGAAAACCGGCCACCGTGCTGCCGACGATCGTCGACGTCGCTTCGTTCACTCCGCCGGCCTCGCGAGCGTCCGGCGAGCCGGTCCTCGGCTGGATCGGCTCGCATTCGACGCTGCGCTACCTGCGCACGCTCATCCCCGCGCTCGAGCGCGTGGCGCGCCTGCACCGCTTTCGCGTGCGCATCGTCGGCGGCGGCGCCGAGGCGGCCGATGTGAAGATCGCCGGCGTGGAGGTCGAGGCGCTGCCGTGGGTGCTGGAGCGGGAGATCGCCCATCTGCAGTCATTCGACCTGGCCGTCTACCCGATCGTTCCGGATCCGTGGGCCGAGGGAAAGTCGGGATTGAAAGCCATCCAGTATCTTTCGTGCGGCGTGCCGTACGTCGCGTCGCCGGTCGGCGTCGTGGGGCAGATCGGGACGCCCGGGCGGACGCACCTGGAGGCGACGTCGGACGACGAGTGGGTGGCGGCGCTTTCGCGCCTGCTCGGCGACGCCGAGGCACGCGAGGCGATGGGGCGGGAGGGGAGGCGATGGGCGGTCGAGCATTACTCGACGCGCGCGGCCGCCGCCACGCTGGCCGGCGTCCTGCGCGGAGCTGCCTCAAAACGAAACAGCCGCCCGTGAGGGCGGCTGTTTCAACAACGGGAGATCGAAGCTTAGAAGTTGCAGCCGACCGTGTTGCCGCTGAACAAACCATTGGCGTCGTTGCCGTTGAGCTGGTTGTTCTGGCAGGTCGACAGCTCGCCGCCGCCGGCGTTGACGCCGGTCACGTTCGTGGTGATGCTGGAGTTGGCGACGCGCTGGATGGAGTTGCCACCCGTGTTGCGCAGGCCGGTGGTGTTGCCCGAGATGTCGTTGTTGCTGTGGAACACGATCGTGCCGTTGCCGAGCGCCGAGAAGGCGTGCACGCCGTCGACCGTGTTGTTGACGATGGCCGAGCGGGCGATCGTCACGCGCGAGAAGTCCTCGGCGCGGATGCCGGTGGCGTTCTTGGCGATCACCGAGTCGTAGATCGAGGCGCGTGCGACCTGCGCCGCAACCGTGCTCGGCTTGATCAGGATGCCGTTGCCGCCGATCTGCGTGATGGTGGTGTTGCGCACCGTCAGACGGGCATTGGCCGAGTTCGACGCGAACTCGATGCCGTCGCTGCTGAACTGCTCGATGCTGCAGCCTTCGACCAGGAGCGAGTCGCCCGAGAGGAAGCGAACGCCGTCGAGGCCGAGAGTCGTGCCGCTGCCGTCGATCAGGATGTTGCGCAGGACGACGTCACGATTGGTCGGGCCGGCGGCGATGTTGATCACCACGCCGTTGGTGCCCGAAGCGAGGGTGCTGGCCAGCGTCCCGTTGCCTTCCAGCGTGATCGCTTTCGTGATCGTCACCGCACCGAACCCACCCGGATCCAGCGCATCGATGACACCGCCCGTGGCGGTCTTCGAGATTGCTCCTGCCCATGTCTTGCATGGCGCCGTGCGGCTGCACGGGTTGACATCGTCGCCCACACCCGAAACCCACGTTCGGGTGGCCTGGGCATAAAGGCTGGTCGTCACAAGTACGACAGCCGCCACAAGGACGGATCTGAACCATCCGGAAACTCGCATAAAGCCCTCCTAGTTTTTGGGACGAGGGAGAGTATACGCGTCTTTTGGCTCTCCGATGTGTCCTGCGTCACGCCCGTTTTCCATTATTCGCGCTGTTCGGATTGACCTACGGAAATCTGTTGCTAAACTGACGCCTCTCATTTCCCCCATGGTCGAATTTCTCCGGGTTCTTCTTCTCATTGCTGCGGGTGTGGCGCTCTTCGGCCTCGGACGCCTGGCATGGAGCGGCGATCCGCGCATGCGGATGGTCGTCCTGGCCGGTTTCCTCGGGCGGGCGTTCGTCAGCCAGGTCCTCTTCTGGATCTCGTTCCTCTCGCTTCCCATCGCCCCGTCCCTGCAGTCGGGGAACGGCCTCTGGTTTTACGCCGTGGACGCGGTGTTCTACAGCACGGAGGCAGGGAAGGCCGCCGATGGCGGACTCGACGCCATCGCGGCGATCCCGGTGACGTCGCCGTCGCCGACCTACCAGCAGGCCCTGGCGGTCTTCTCCCTGCTGTTCGGCCATCCGGTGGCGGTGTCGCTGCTGCTGAACCTCTTCTGTTATCTCGGCGCGTGCGCGATCATCGTCCGCTGGAGCGCCACGGCACCGGCCTCCCGCAATGCGGCGCTCGTGGCGCTCGCCGCCATCAGTCTCTCGCCAGCCGGCGTGCTCTGGTCATTGCAGCCGCTCAAGGACACCTTCTTCCAGTTCCTGATCGTGGCGTTCTTCGGAGCCTGCGTCCTCTGGCAGCGCGCCTGGCGCGCGGAGCGGATGGGGAGTCAACTGCTGTGGGCCGGCGCCGCGCTGGTGGCGTCGCACTATCTGCTCAGCGGCGTGCGCTGGTACGTGGGCGGCTTCGTCTTCGGCACCGCGGCGTTGTTCATGCTGCTCGTCCCGCTGACGGCGCTCCGGAACCGCCGCTGGCTCGCGACAGGCGCCGCGATGGTGCTGCTGCTGATCATCTCCCGCACCTATCTTTTCGCGGCCGGCCCTTACCTCCCGCCCGCGGTCAGCAACGTCCTGCGGTTCCGGGCCGCGGGGACGCCGATCGGGTCGGCGCTCCTCACCACCGCGGACAGGGTCCGCGGGGGCTTCGAGAGAACGGGCGGCAACACGTCCTTTCACCCCGCGCAGACGAGGCCGGTGCCGGAGCCGGCGCCGCCGGCGAGCGTCGCCGTCCACACGCCGCCTGCTCCCGTTCAGAACGTGCCGCCGGTGAAGCCCGAGCCGGTGAAGCCCCAGCCGTCAGTGACACCGAAGCCGGAGCCTCCCGCCCCGGCGACGGCGTCCGCCACGCCCGCGCCTCCGCCGAAGCCGGCGCCGGTGCCGGTGAACGTCGCGGAGAAACCGGTCACACCGGCCCCGGTGCCGCAGCCCGCCGCGCAACCGCCCGCGCCGCAGCCCGCCGCGCAACCGCCCGCGCCGCAGCCTGCCGTCGTAGCGGAGCAGGCGGAGCAGGCCGATCTCGCGCCCGTGGCCGAGGCGACGCGCCTGCAGAAACTCGTGGCCGGTGCGGCGGCCGCGGCGCTGCCGCGCGGCATCGCCACGCGCCTCGGCCTGATCCACGTCGGCGCCGGCCGTCACAATCTCTGGTGGTTCGTCGAGCTCGACACGATCTTCTTCGACATCCTCGTGCTGCTGGCGCTCGGCATCGTGATCGCCAACGCCCGTGGCCGCGTGTACCGCAATCCGGTGTTCTGGCTGATCGTGGCCGTGACGGTGCTGAACGGCCTGGCGGTGGTGTACACGGTCACGAACTTCGGTACGCTGTTCCGTCTCCGGCTCATGATCTTCACCACGCTCACCCTGATCCCGCTCGCGCTCCTGACCGCGCCCGCGCCGGCCGCAGCGCGCCCGGCCGCGACACGCGTGCTCACACCGGCGCCGCGGCTCACGCCGAAGGAGAACGAGGGTTGACGGCCTCTCCGCCGCCCAATCTCGACGAGAACGTAGTCAACGGCTTCGGGGATGAGTGGACCCGCTTCGACCAGTCGGCGCTCAGCGAGGCCGAGCTGCGGACGATGTTCGACAGTTACTTCGGCATCTTTCCCTGGGGCGCCCTGCCGCCCGCGGCAGCCGGCTTCGACGCGGGCTGCGGCACGGGACGCTGGGCCCGGTTCGTCGCGCCGCGCGCCGGCCACCTGACCTGCGTCGACGCCAGCGAAGGCGCGCTCTCGGTGGCGAAGCGCAATCTGGCCGGCGCGCCGAACGTCGATTTCCTCCTGGCGTCGATCGACGCGCTGCCGTTCCCGGACGCGTCGATGGATTTCGGCTACTCGCTCGGTGTGCTGCACCACATGCCGGATACGCCGGCGGCCATCCGCGCCTGCACGGCGAAGCTGAAGCCGGGCGCGCCGTTCCTCATCTATCTCTATTACGCGTTCGACAATCGCCCGGCCTGGTTCCGCGCGATCTGGCGCACGTCGGAGGTGGTCCGCCGCACGGTCTCCCGCCTCCCGCACGGGCTCCGCTTCGCGGCCAGCCAGGTCCTCGCGGCGACGGTGTACTGGCCGCTGGCCCGCACGGCCCGCACGCTCGAGCGCCGCGGCCGCGACGTCGGTAATTTCCCGCTGTCGTTCTACCGCGACCGCAGTTTCTACGTGATGCGCAACGACGCGCTGGACCGCTTCGGCACCCGCCTGGAGCAGCGCTTCACCCGCGCCCAGATCGAGCGCATGCTCACCGATGCCGGTCTGGAGCGCATCCACTTCAGCGACACCCCGCCCCTGTGGACCGCCGTCGGCTACAAGCGCGCGTAGCTGCGCTTGGTTGCCGCCCTACCGCCCAGGGAACGACGGGAGGCCTCCGGCGGGCCGGTACGACCGGCAGCGCTGGTTGTGCCCATGTCGTCGCGCAAACACGTGTTGCGTCGACAGGCGTGCGTTCAGGCTAGGCCAACAAGCGCTGCCGGTCGCACCGGCCCGCCGGAGGCCCTTCGTCGTCCCCGGGTGGTGGGGCGAAAACCAAAGGCAGCTCAGTGCGACTGCGGGCGCTCGGCGATGATGATCTTTTCCTTGACGGGGATGATCGTCGCGGCGGGGGCGGAGGTGTGCGGCGGGTGGGTGGGGAGGACCCAGCCCAGCTCCGCGTCGGCCACGCGCTCGATGTCGATGCGCATACGCTTCACCGGGGCGCCGGCCGTCTCGCACTCCGTCACGATAGCCATGACCTTGTTGCGCGGGATGGCGTCCGTGGAGAGGAACACCTCGTCGGCGCGGACGCGGTTGACGACCTCGGCCAGCGGCTCGTGGCCCGAGTGCACGCGGAGGCCGTGCATCAGCTTCCCGATCTTGTGCGGGTCATCGTCCACGAAGCCCACCGGCACGTAGCCGAGAGACGAGTTGTTGTTCAGCTCGCGCCAGAGCAGCTCGCCCGCGTCGCCGGCGCCGTAGATCAGGGCGCGCTTGGCCGTGCGGGCGTGCGGGGCGGGGAGGAGCTTGCGCAGGAAGCGGAACGCGAAGCGGCTGCTGGCCATGAACGCGAACAGCAGCATCGCGTCGAGCACGAACACCGTCCGCGAGAACCCTTCGAAGCGGAAGGCGAACACGATCAGCAGCATCGAGGCCATGGAGCTGAGCGTCACCGCCTTCGCGAAATTCACCACGTCCGAGACGCCGGCATAGCGCCACAGGCCGCGATACACGCCCACCGCGAGGAACGTGGCCATCTTCGCGAAGACGATGGCCGGCAGCGTCTTGAGGAAGAGCTCCCAGTCGGTCGACGTCGAGCGCGCCGGACCGAACACCAGCGCATACGCCACGTAGGACGCCAGGACGATCAGCGCGACGTCGAGCAGCACCTCGAAGACGCGGCGCTTGTAGGAGAGATCAATGAGGAACGACACCACCGGCTTCCGCCGCGCCGCTTCCATCTCTTCCTCGCTGTACACGCGCACGCCGCCGAGGTGCACGCCGATGAGGCCGAGCACGATGGCGAAGCCGGCGATCGCGGCGATGCTCACGTCCAGGTCGATGTGGCGGACGAAGATAGCCAGCGCGCCGCCGAGGGCCGCGAAACCGTACAGCATCCAGACCGCGTGACGCTCCGTGAGCCCGAGCGCGACGAGGCGATGCGACGTGTGGTCGCGTCCGCCCTGCGACGCGGCGCGGCCCGACATCTTCCGCATCAGCGTCACGAACGTCGTGTCGAAGATGGGGATGCAGAGCACCAGTACCGGCACCGCGAGGACCGCGATGACGCTGCGCGAGCGTCCGCCGCCGCCGCTGGCGCTGAGCAGCGCCGTGCTGGCCAGGAAGAAGCCGACGAACAGCGACCCGCAGTCGCCCATGAAGATCGACGCCGGGTTGTGGTTGTAGATCAGGAACCCGAGCAGCGCCCCGCAGAACGCAGACAGCATCAGCGCCTCGGTGGTCTGTCCGTTGAGGAAGAACGTCACCGCCAGCGCCACCGAGGCGATCGCCGCGACGCCGACCGACAGCCCGTCCATGTTGTCGAGCATGTTCACGGCGTTCGTCACGCCGATCAGCCAGACGAACGTGATGATGATGTTCAGCACCGGCCAGCCCGTCCAAGGCAGCACCAGGCCGAAGTAGATGACCGCGGAGGCGCCGAGGAGCTGGCCGATCAGCTTCTGGTACGGCTTGAGGTGGACGAAGTCGTCGACCAGGCCGACGGCGAAGAGGGCCGTGCTGGCGGCGATGACGACCCAGCTCTGCGCCGTCTGCGGCATCAGCACCAGCAGCGCGCCGATGGTCGCGGCGAAGATGGCCACGCCGCCCATCATTGCCGTCGGCTTCTGGTGCCAGCGGTCTTTCTTCGGCGCGGCGACAGCGCCGATGTGGCGCGCATAGGCGCGCACGAGCGGCGTGGCCGCGGCCGCGAGAGCGAAGGCAAACGCCCAGGTGAAAAAGGGACTCGACACCATCAGGATGATCGGATCTTAGTTATTTTTGCGTCTCGCGCAAGCGGTCAGGGCCGCAAATAACCTCAGATTCGTTCCGAATGGTACGCGATTACCTGCTTCAGAATTCCGTCCAGGTCCGTTTTCGGGGCGAAGCCGACCAGGTTCGCGATCTTGGTCACGTCCGGTACGCGGCGCGGCATGTCCTCGAACCCTTCCTCGTAGGCCTCGCTGTAGGGGATGTAGACGATCTCCGATTCCGAGCCCGTCAGCTCCTTGATCCGCTGGGCGAGCTGCGCGATCGAGATCTCCTGGTTCGAGCCGATGTTGAACACGTGGCCGACCGCCTCCTCGTTGTCCATCAGCTTGACCAGCGCGCCGACGACGTCCTGCACGTAGCCGAAGCAGCGGGTCTGCTTGCCGTCGCCGTACACCGTCAGCGGCTTGCCGGCGATGGCCTGCTTGACCAGCGTGGGGATGACCATGCCGTACTGCCCGGTCTGGCGGGGGCCGACGGTGTTGAAGAGGCGCACCACGATGGTCGGCAGTTTCTTCTCGCGCCAGTAGGCCAGGGCCAGGAACTCGTCGATGGCCTTCGAGCAGGCGTAGCTCCAGCGGCCTTTGGTCGTGGCGCCCATGACCAGGTTGCCGTCCTCGCGGAACGGGACCTCGGTGCTCAATCCGTACACCTCGGACGTCGAGGCGACGAGGACCTTCTTCTTCTTCTTGTTCGCCGCGGCCAGGACGATCTCCGTGCCGCGCACGTTGGTCTCGATGGTGCGCACGGGGCTCTCGACGATCAGCTTCACGCCGACCGCGGCCGCGAGGTGGAAGACCACGTCGCACGTGTCGACCAGCTCGGCCAGCACGGCGTAGTTCTGGACCGTGTCGATGGTGTAGTGGAACCGCGGGTGCTTCTTGAGGTGCGAAATGTTGTCGATGCTGCCGGTCGACAGGTCGTCGATGATGTAGACCTCGTCGCCACGCTCGAGGTAGGCGTCGGAAAGATGCGATCCGATGAATCCGGCGCCGCCGGTGATGAGTACGCGCAAAAGAAGCTCCTTCAGTGAGGCGGGTATTTGCTCAGCGACTACCGCGGCCGAGCTGTCGGTAGAGCGCGATTATATCCGCGACCAAACGTTCTTTGGAGTAAGCCGCGCGGGCGTACTCCCGGCCGCGCTCGCCGAGGCGCTCGCGCAGCGCCTTGTCGGACAGCAAGCGGGCCAGCCCCGCGGCGAAGGCGCGATCGTCGTTGGAGGGGACGGTGATCCCGCGCTCGCGGATCTCGTAGCCGTCGATACGCTCTTCGACTTCGCCGAGCACGTCGACGACGCCGCCGACCGCGGTGCTGATCGACGGGATGCCGTTCGTCATGGCCTCGATGATCGTCAGCGGCGTCCCTTCGTTGAGTGAGGTGAGGGCGCAGATGTCGATGGCGCCGTAGATCTCCGGCGCGGAGCGCGTGCCGGCGAAGGTGACGCGGTCCGTGACGCCGAGCGCGGCGGCGCGCTCTTCGAGCATGCGCCGGTCGGCGCCGTCGCCGTAGACGACGAAGCGGACGTCCCCGGGCCACGGGCGCGACGCGACCACGCGCAGGAACATGTCGTGGTTCTTGATGGCGGTGAGGCGGCCGACGATGGCGACGCTGGTCCTGCCGTCGCGCGGCGAGGGGATCCCTTTGCACGCGTCGAGCTCGAGACCGAGGGGGATGACGCGGAACTGCCCGCGCCTGCCGACGCCATAGACGTCGTGGATCTCGTGGCGCTGCTGCTCGCTGATCGTGACGATGACGTCGGTGTTGAGGCGCGCCAGGATTTTCTCGACGCTCAGGAAGAAGCGCGTCTTCAGCTTGCCGTAGTAGCTGTGGAAGACGTGTCCGTGAAAGGTGTGCACGAAGCGCACGCGCCGCCACGTCAGCAGTCGATAGAGCAGTCCCGCCGCGCGGCCGGCCGTGCCGGCTTTGGCGGTGTGGGTGTGGACGATGTCGGGGCGGAAGCGGCGGAAGAACCGGAAGAGCTTCCAAACCGTGACGAGGTCGCGCGCGGAGATCTCGCGGCTCATCTCCGGGATGATCGCCGGCTCGACGCCGCGCGCCGCGGCGAAATCGCTCATGTCGTCTTCGCCCGGCGGGACGACGCCGGTGATGAGCTCCGTGTGAAAGTCGGGACCCTCGAGGGCCTGCGTGAGCCAGACCACGTGACGCGCCGGTCCGCCGACATTCAGCCGCGCGATGATGCGGGCGATGCGCAGCGGCCGGTCCGGCAGCGTTTCAGGGACGGGCATCGAGCTGTTCCATGATGCGGCGGCGGAGGTCTTCTTCGAAGAAGTGATCCATGAGCCGGGGATTGAATCGTGCGGCGGCGACGTAGCTCGACACCGCGGCGTCGGTCTGTCCGAGCTGTAACTGGAGCCTGGCCATTTCGACGTAGATCTCGGGCCGCTGGTCGATCTTCAGCGCGTCTCCGTAGCTGGCCAGCGCATCATCGGGACGCCCGAGGAGCTCCAGGTTCGCACCGGTGAGCATCGGCACGCGCACGTCGGTCGCACACCGTTCGCGGAGGCCGGCCAGCAGCTCCAGGTTGCGCCGCGCGCGCAGGAGGCGGTCGTAGTCGCCGGCCGTCTCCTCGGCCAGCCCGGAACCGAGGTCCGCGGCGGTGACTCCGGCGTTGCATTGACAGGGGACGTAGACGAAGCGCAGCAGCGCCCACGCGCCGAGGAGCGCCGCCAGGCCGACGGCCGCGATGCGCGCCGTCATTCCCACGGCCGGCTCCAGCCGATCAGCAGCCCGGCCATGGTGACGAGCAGTTGCCGCGTGACGGCGACGTACAGCGGGAACTGGGCGAGACAGAGCACGAGCAGCGTGCCCGCCAGCGGAACGGCCAGGCCGCGCGCGAGCGACGCGCGCGGGTCGCCCGCCGTCTGCCGTTCGCGCACGGTCCGCACGATCACGACGATCGCGCCGAGGAACAGCAGATAGCCGGGGAGACCCGTCTCGGCGAGCAGTTGGGCGTGATCGTTGTGCACCTCGCCGAAGTTCGTGCCGGTGGTGCCGCGCAGGGCGCTGGGGAAGCGGTCGACGACGCGCACTTTGTACGGCATGAAGTGGTACTTGAATGCGCCCGGCCCGACGCCGGTCAGCGGATGATCGCGCAGCATCTGCAGCGCCGCCGCGACCGGCGCCGCGCGCCCCGAGGTCACGACTTCGATGCTCTCGGTGCGCAGGCGCTGCGGCAGCGCCAGCACGCTCATCACGGCGGGGTTCTTCAGGAGCACGCCGATGCCGAACAGGATGGCCACCGCCGTCACCACGGCTACGACCCGTTTCACCGAGCGTCCGACGGCGAGCAGCAGCAGGCCGGCGATGAGGGCGATGAACGCGGTGCGCGTCTGCGACACGAGCACGCCCGCCGCCGCGACGATCGCGCCGAGGATGTAGAGCCAGCGCCGCCAGCCGCGCACGCGCATCGCGGCCGCGGCGAAGATCACCGTGAGGAGTGTCATGTACGAGCCGACGACGTTCGGATTGTCGATCAGCCCCGACGCGGTCATATGCCGCGGCAGGATCGGGTCGAAGTAGAACGGTTGCCAGAGACCGTATTCCTGCAGGGTCACCAGGACGACGTTGGCGATGGCGACGGGCACGAGCAGGTCGAGGATGATGAGTGAGATCCGCGGCGCCGCGTACCAGGCGGCGGCGAAGACGAGGGTGCTGGTGAGCATCGTCACGAGGCTGTCGACGCTGTGCGCGCGGTGGGTGGAGAAGAGGGTGGTCACGACCGCCCAGAACACGGCTGCGGCGGTGACGAAGACCACCGGCCGCTCGCGCAGCATTTCGCGGAAGCGCCGCGTGCCGGCGAGCGCCGCCGCGGCGACGAGCAGCAGGCCGCCGAGGATGCCTTCGGTGCGGACGAGCGCCTCTTTGAGGATGCGGTAGCGGTCGAGCAGGTCGGGGTTGACGGCGAGCGGAACGAGGGCGAGCGCGACGGTCGCCAGCCACCCGAGCGCGGTCATCATCCTGTCCTCGGGGACGAGATCTTTACCGGGCATGCGGGCGCGCTACCATGCTGTTGTGGGCGCCGTGGAGCGGACACCGAAGGACTTTCCGATGCCGGCCAGCGGCGCGCGGAGTATACAAGACCTCCGGCGGGCCGACCGCGACCGCCTGGCGACGGTCATGGAGGACGTCGCCACGCTGCTCGAGGACGAGGTCCTGGCCATCCTCGACAACGTCTACGCGACGCCGCAGATGCTGTCGAAGATCGCGCAGACGGCGCGCCTGACCGGCTTCTACGCGGTCCGCCTCCGCCTCGTCGCTCATCGCCAGACGCCGCAGCCGCACGCGGTGAAGTTCATCCACTATCTCTACTGGTTCGACCTGCTCCGTCTGTCGATCGACGTGCAGGTCCCGGCGCCGGTCCGCCGCGCCATCGAGACGGTCCTGGTCAACCGCGCCGAGAAGCTGACCCTCGGCGAGCGGATCTCGTCCGCCCGACGCTGCTCGCCGGCGCTGGTGAAGGTGTTTCTGTACGACCCCCATCCGAAGGTGTTCGAGTCTCTGCTGATCAACAAACGGCTCCGCGAGGACGACCTCCTGGCGCTGATCGCCTCCACGCGGGCCACGCGCGAGCAGCTTTTGATGATCGCGGAGGACCAGAAGTGGTCCTACCGGTACCCGGTCCGCAAGGCGCTCGTGCTCAACCCAGCCACACCGCGCTCCGCGGCGGCGTCGCAACTGCGGTATCTGTCGCAGAAGGACCTGCGGCTGATCCACGCCAACCCTGCTACGTCGGTCTACCTGCGGCGCTGCATCGAGCGGCTGCGCTCGATCTAAGCAGAAAAACGCTTCGCGGAGCTGTTCCTAACTGTCATCCCGAGCGTGAGTCGAGGGACCTGGGCGGGAGGGAGGCGCGCAGCGTGTCCCGAAGCTCATGCCGCGCGCCACCCCCCCCCAGGTCCCTCGACTCACGCTCGGGATGACAGATGGCGCCACCCATCGCAGACGCCAGCCCTCCTCTACATTAGAATGGCCCCGCATGCCGGATCAGGAGCCGCAGCCGCGCGACCCCGTGTCGGAGCTCGCCTCCTTCGGGGAAGAGCTGCGCCGCGAGCGGGAGATCCGGGGCATCTCCCTGAAAGAGATCTCCGACGCGACCAAGATCAGCAAGCGCTTCCTCGACGCGCTGGAGCGCAACGACCACAAAACGCTGCCGGCGCCCGTCTTCACGCGCGGCTTCGTGCGGGAGTACTCGCGCTACGTCGGCCTCAACTCCGAGGAGATGGTCAACCGCTACAACTTCGCGGCGTCGAACGACGACCGCATCGAGAAGCCGCCCGCGGTCGCCAAGTATCCGCAGACGCCGGTCCGCGACATCAGCCCCAAGCCGGCCGCCAAGCGCGGCATTCCCTCCGCGTTCGCGCTCGTCGACACGAACATCATCGTGGCCATCCTCATCGCCGCGGCGCTCGCGGGCGTCGCGTACTGGGCCATCCAGTTCAAGCGGCGCGAGCGCGAGCGCACCGACGCCGCCAACGCCGTGCCGGTGGCCACGACCAAAGCCGCGCCGGTCGCCAAGGCGCCGCCGCCGGCGCCCGTAGCGGCAACCGACGACTCCATGCTGCGCCTGACGCTCGAAGCGACCGGCAATTCGTGGGTGCGGCTCGACGCCGATGGAAAGAGCGTCCTCAACACCGAGGTCATGGCGGGGGAGAAGCGCAGCTTCGAGGCCAGCGACCGGTTCCGCTTCCGCACCATCGGCAACGCCGCTGGCATCACCCTCATCCTCAATGGCACCCGCGTGCCGCCCCTCGGCGAAGAGGGCGAGGTGGTGAAGGACCGCATCTACGACCGCCAAAGCCTGACCGAGCTCCGCGCATCGCAGGACTCGCAATGAGCGCGACCAGCTCCGGCCAGGAGCTCACCGCCTCGGCCGTCATCGGTCTCATCGAGTCGGGCGCCTATCCGCGCGACGTGGTCCTGACCATTGCCCGCGGCTTCCTCCCGCTCGAACAGAACGACCTGATCGGCGTCCTGGCCTACCTCGGCGGCGGCGGCGACGCGGAGATCGCGGAGTTTGCCCGAGGATCGCTGACCGACATCCCCTCGCGGGCCGTGGCCGAGTTTGCGGCGGACGAAGCCATCGAGCCGCTGCACCTCCAGCGGCTCATGGCCGCCACGAACGACGCGCTCGTGCTCGAGGCGCTGATCCGCAACCGCGCCGTTCCCGATCACGCCGTCGTCGAGCTGGCGCGCCGTGCCGAGTCGCGCGTCCAGGAAGTCATCGTCATCAACCACGCCCGCATCCTCCGCGCGCCGGAGATCCTCGACGCCCTGCTCGAAAATCCCTCCGCCACGGCCGACACGCGCCGCCGCGTGCACGAGACGCGTGAAGAGTTCTTCGTCAAGAAAGCGCGGCAGCTCGAAGAGAGCGAGCGGGAGCCGGAGATCGTCGACATCCCGCTGGACCCGATTGCGGACCTCCTCGAGCGTGCCGAAGCGGCCAACGAGATCGCGCCGCCGTCGGTCGCGCTGAACGAGCTCGAAAAGACGGACGAGCAGACCACCGCCCTCTGGACGCGCCTCCATCACATGAGCGTGGCCGAGAAAGTGCGGCTGGCCTTCCGCGGCGACCGCACCATCCGCATGCTCCTTGTGCGCGACCGCAATCGCCTGATCTGCTCGGCGGTGATGCGCAATCCGCGCATGAGCGAGCAGGAAGTGGAAGCCATCGCCGGCATGCGCAACGTCGACGACGAAGCGCTGCGCATCCTCAGCACCCGCCGCGACTGGATGGGCAAGTACAAGATCATGCTGACACTGGTGCGCAATCCCAAGGCTCCCCTGGGGGTTGTCCTGCCGTTCATCAATCGTTTAACCTTGCGTGATTTGAAAGGGTTGAAAGACGACAGGGGCGTGCAGCAGGTCGTGCGCGAAACGGCGAGAAAGATCTATCTCACCCGCGGTGCAAAATCCGGATGAAGGTCAACTACTACGAGATTCTCGGCGTGGAACGCTCCGCGAGCGAACAGGAGATCCGCGAGCGCTTCCGGAAGCTCGCCCGTGAGAATCATCCCGACCGTTACCGCGGCGACGACAAGGCCGGCGTGGAGCGGAAGTTTCAGACCCTCACCGAAGCGGTCAACGTGTTGACCGATCCGGCCAAACGCCGGCAGCACGACTCGGAGCTCACCGGCGGCCTCGACAAGGGCACCGTCGACTTCGTCCAGATCGGCAAGGCTTACCTCTCCAAGGGCGTCAAGGCCTTCAAGGAAAGCAACTGGCCGGCCGCCTACGAGAACTTCGACCTGGCCGCCAAACACAATCCGCAGGACTCCAAGGCCTTTCACTATCTGGCCCTGGCCGCGGCGCGCATCCCGGCATACACGCGCCAGGCCGTGCAGGCCATCGAGTCGGCGCTGCAGCGCGAGCCGATGAACGCCGTCTACCTCAAGGACGCCGGCCTGCTCTGCAAGCGCGCCGGCCTCATGGCCAAGGCCGAGCGGTATCTCGAAGACGCATTGAAGTGGGACACTTCCAACGTCGAGGTGCAGTCGGCCCTGGCCGAGCTGCGCGAGACGCGGGAGGGGGGAAAGGGCGGCTTCTCGATTTTCGGGAAGCGCTGATCGGTGATGGAAGTGAAGGCATACGGGGCCACGCACGTCGGCCGCCAGAGGCAGCACAACGAGGACGCGTTTCTCGTCGAGAGCGACGCGAGCCTGTTCCTCGTCGCCGACGGCATGGGCGGACACGCCGCGGGCGAGATCGCCTCACGCATCGCCGTCGACTCGATCTCCGAGTTCATCGTCCATACGAAGGAAGACGACGGCACCTGGCCGCACGCCTACGACGAGCAGTACCGCCGCTCCACGAACCGCCTGATGGCCGCGCTGCGCATGGCCAACACGCGCGTGCTGGAGGCCATGCGCAAGGACGCGCGCCTGCGCGGCATGGGCACGACGGTCGTGGCCTGCCTGGCCGAGGAGGGGATGGTGTCGGTGGCGCACGTCGGTGACTCGCGCGCCTACCTCATCCGCGACGGCGAGATTTCCCGCGTCACGAACGATCACTCCTGGGTCTTCGAACAGGTGCAGGCCGGCATGCTCACCGAAGCCGAGGCGGAGAAGCACCCGTTGCGTAACGTCATCACCCGCGCCCTCGGCGGCGCGCTGCAGGTCACCCCGGAAGCCTCGGAGATCGACACGAAACCCGGCGACGTCGTCCTTTTGTGCTCGGACGGCCTGACCGGCATGGTCCCTGAAAGTGAGATCCTGCGGATCGTGACGGCGAGCAACGGCGACCTCGAGAAGGCCTGCCAGGAGCTCATCGACGCCGCCAATGAACGGGGCGGACTGGACAACGTCACGGCCGTACTGGTCAGGGCCATCGAATAATGCACATCCGAATCGACTACTGCGGGGTTTGAAACTACTTACCCCGGGCCTCCAGTCTGGCGGCCGAGATCAGAAAAGAGCTGGGCCTCGAGAGTGAGCTCGTCCGCGGCGCGGGCGGGATCTTCATCGTCTCGGCCGACAACCGGAAACTCTTCTCCAAGAAGGAAGAGGGTCGCTTTCCGACCGAGCGGGAGATCATTGAGGAGCTCCGCAAGCTGGCGTCGTAGACGATGAGCTTCATCCACTTCAACCTCGTCAACTCGTCCAACTGCGCCGGCATGGCTCCGGCGCCGGTACCGGGGGGCGGCTTCGGCAATGCCGTGCTGCCGGCGGGGATGGGCATCCCCGGCTCGTACATCATCGTCAATACCGCCACGAACAATCGCTACATCGGGATCGCCGGCGACATCGGCACGCGCTTCAACACACGCCTGGCCACGGTCACGGAGATGGGCTTCCCCGGGGCGCTGATGGGGATGATCGGCGTGACGTGGGGAGTGACGTCGCACCAGAACACGGGATTCGCGGTCTGGATCGTCACCAATCCCGCACCGCCGGCGGCGTTCGTGGCCGTGGTGGACGGCGTCGGTGTGAACCTCGAACGGTTGCTGATCCGCTTCTGCATGACCCAGCTCGGCGCCGGCGGCACGGTCTCGAACAACATGATGGCCATCGCGCCATACGTGAACCCGACGCCGAACGCCGTCACGGTGCAACTGTCGTGGGGAAACATGGGCGGGCTCTTCGCGGCCGGATGGCAGCAGTCGGTCTGGGCCGTGGGCGCGGCATTCTGAATCCCGCTGCGCCGGCGGGCTGATGGCGTAGGCGTCATCTCGCGGACTCATTCGCGGCCGACGCCTTACAATCGCGCCGTGCATCCGGAGGTCGACGAGCTCCGACCGAAACTCAAGGAGATCCTCTACGACTGCGCGGTGACGATCCGCGCGACGAAGGCGGCGCTGTATCTCTACGACGGCACCAGCCGCTTCGAGCTCGTCACCGAGTACGGCTTCCGCGGCGCGGTCCGCAACGCCGCCGACACCAACGACCCCATCGTCGACCGCTGCGGCCGCGGCCGGACGCCGTTCTACGTCAACGGTGTCGGCGCCGAGCCGCGCTTCTCGCAGATCCTGTTCGAGGCGTCCACGGACCGGCTCCTCGCCGCTCCGCTCTACTCGCGCGGAAAGCTGATCGGCCTGATCGACATGCGCGACAAGGCCGGCAAGCTGCCGTTCGAGAACGACGACGTGCCGAAGGCGCAGAGCATCGCCGAGCGCCTCGTGGAAGTGGTCGCCGACAAGAACATCTTCGGACACCGGTTCATCACGCTGTCGTCCGAGACCGCGCAACCGTCCGCGCCCGCCGCGCAGACCGCCCCCGTCGCCGCCGTGCCGGCGGCATCGGCACCCGCGCTGTCGGCACAGGCACCCGCATCCGCACCCACGCCTGCGCCGGCCGTTCCCGCTCCGCGCGCAACGGAGATCCGCTCGCACGTCCCGCGGCTGGCTACGCTGGTCATCGAGGCGCGCACGGCCGCCGGCCGGATCCTCGCCGCGGCACCCGCGGCGTCGCTCTCCGAGGCCGAGGTCACGGCGGCGCGCGACGTACTGCGGGCCATCCTCCTGATCCCCGGCGCCGTCGCCGCCACGTTCTCGGCCTTCGGCCACCTCGGCGGAGTCCAGGAGCTGACCGCCCGCTCCACGCTGACGGAAGAGGCGAAGAACCTCATCCAGTCGAAGTTCAACATGTGGCTGTCGAAGCGCGGGGAGGGGGGAGGGTTCGTCCGCACCACCGTCACCACGCCGCTCGGCACGTCGGGCGCGCCCATTACCGCGGCCGACGTGCAGAAGGTCTTCACGGCGCCATTACAGGCGGCGTCGTTGCGCGGCCTCTATCTGACGATCGTCTTCAGGGAAAACCCCGACCGCGTCGCGCACGAGCTGCTGGCCGTCCTGCATACGCACCTGCAGCTCGTCCTCGAACAATCGCTGCAGCGAAACACGCACTCTGCCGTCCAGTCGCGCATCGCCGAGTACCTCCTCGAGCCCGACTTCACGCGTTACCCCGAATTGCGCCGCCACTCGGAGCTGGTCTCGCGTCTCTGTGAGTCGTTCGCGCGCCATCTCGCCTTGACGCCCGCCGAGGTGGAACAGGCGCGCATCGTGGGCCTGGTGCATGACTGCGGCATGCGCCTCCTCGACTACGACCGCCTCTATCGCAAGCGCGACCTGTCCGCGGAGGAACTGGGCTTCCTCCGCGAGCACCCCAGCGTCGGTGCCGCCATCATCGAGCCGCTCCTCGGCCCGGAGATCGCGCGCATCGTCCTCTGCCACCACGAGCGCGTCGACGGCCGCGGATACCCCCACGAGCTCCACGGCGACGAGATCCCCCTCCTCTCCCGCCTCCTCCAGCTCTGCGACGCCTGGCTCACCATCACCGACCCCGACTCCTACCAACCCCCCGAGCCCCCCACCAACGCCCTGGCCACCCTCACCCGCGCCGCCGGCACGCAGTTCGACGCGGAACTGACGGGAAGGTTCGTGGAGATGATGCGATCGGGGCGGGCCTGAAGGTGCGTTGCGCCGTCGTCGGCCGTTGCCGTATTCGACGGAGCCGTGTCGTTCGCGGCGTTGGGAACAAATGACTCTTCGCGAAATCATCCATTCTGATCCCGACATCCTCGGGGGCACACCCGTTTTTGTCGGAACCCGCGTGCCTGTGCGCATCCTGCTCGACTATCTCGAGGGAGGAGAGCGGCTGGAAGAGTTCCTGGATAACTATCCCAGCGTTTCATGGGAGCAGGCTGTCGCCTTCATCGAAGAAGCATCGAAAGTGGCGTTGGCGCAGATCGCGTGAAACGAGTTCGCTCCGCGTCGCTGTCGGAAGCGACTACCGTGCTGTTCAAAACCCCGCGTCAGCTTCTCAAGTACTCCATGGTGTGTTCTCAAATGCGCCCGGAGCAGATCGATCTGCCTCCCGGGCAGATCGATCTGCTCCGGGCGCATTTACCAAAGGCGACACATCCGCTTCCAACAGCTCAAAAATCGGCAGTTTGGAGCATCAGCGGCGCTGTGCGAAGCACCCGGCTGGTATTGTGAAGCACTCGCGAAGCAGATCGATCTGCCTCGCGAGCATTTGATTCGGCCTCGAGTGACACCTGGAGATGACACGCCAGCACTCCGTGACCCTCGAACCGGCCACGCCGCACCACGCGACGCTGCTGGAGAACCTGCTCGAGCTGTACCTGCATGACCTCAGCGAGGCCTTTCCGGCGATCGAGATCGGTCCGGACGGGCGGGTCGGTTACGAGAAGCTGGCGCTCTACTGGTCCGAACCGGAGCGCCGGTTTCCGTTTCTCATCCGCGACGAGGGGCGCGTCGCGGGCTTCGTGCTGGTGACGCGCGGCTCGCCCGTCTCGGATGATCCGGATGTATTGGACGTCGCCGAGTTCTTCGTCCTGCGGCGGTACCGCCGCTCCGGCGTCGGCCGCGCGGCGGCGTTTCTGTTGTGGGATCGTCTAGGCGGCCGATGGATTGTCCGCGTCTCCGAGGGGAATCGGGGCGCGATTCCATTCTGGGCGGGCATCATCGCGCATTACAGCGGCGGCGGCGCGGTGGAGACCAGGCGTCCGGGGAGCCCGAACGCCTGGCGGGTATTTTCGTTCGACAGCCGGCGTTAGTCGCCGAGGGAGATCATGACCACCGTCGGGTCGGGCGTCGTCGTGGTGCGGGTCAGCGTGACCTCGGATGGAATGCCGCCCCTGGCGAAACGCAGGCGAGAGAGGGGGGCGCGGGGCTGCGGTATAACGTGCGCCCATGAAGATCGACCGCGATGAAGCGCGCCGCGTGGCCGCGCTGGCCCACCTCGAGTTCGACGATGCGGGACTCGACCGGATGTCCGAGGAGATGACCAAGATCCTGACGTACATCGACCAGTTGCGCGAGGTGGAGGCGGGCGGGTTCGAAGAGCGCGACGCGACGGTGACGCCGTTGCGCGTGGACGAGCCGCGGCCGTCGCTCGACCAGGAACTGGTGGCGCGGAACGCGCCGGCGTGGCGCGACGGATTCTTCGTCGTGCCGAAGGTGATCGGCGGTGAGTGACGTGCTCCGGCTGCCGTGGACGGAGGCGCGCGGAGAGGTCTCGCCGCGCGAGTACGTCGACGCGTCGCTGCGCGCAATCGCGAAGAGCGACGCGGAGCTGCATGCGTTCCTGCACGTGAACGCCGAGGCGGGGGAGGGGGCGCTGCCGATCGCGGTGAAGGACAACATCGTCACCACCGACATGCCGACGACGTGCGCGTCGCACATCCTGCGCGACTTCGTCTCGCCGTTCGACGCCACCGTGGTGGCACGGCTGCGGGCGCGCGGCGCGTCAATCGTCGGCAAGGCCAACCTCGACGAGTTCGCCATGGGGTCGTCGACGGAGCACTCCGCATTCGGCGTGACGCGCAACCCGTGGGACCTGGCGCGCGTCGCGGGCGGCTCATCGGGCGGCTCGGCGGCGGCGGTGGCGGCGCGCATGGTGCCGGCGGCGCTCGGCTCGGAGACAGGCGGCTCGGTGCGGCAGCCGGCGGCGTTCTGCGGCGTGGTGGGACTGAAGCCGACGTATGGGCGCATCAGCCGTTGGGGACTGGTGGCGTTCGCGTCGGGGCTCGATCAGATCGGCGTCGTCACGAAGACGACGCGCGACTGCGCCGAGGTCCTGGGGATGATCGCGGGGCACGATCCGTACGATTCGACTTCCAGTACGGAGCGCGTCGACGACTACGCGGCGGACGTCGACGCCGGCGTGAAAGGGCTGCGCTTCGGCATCGTCCGCGAAGCCGTGGAGCGGCTGGAGGGCGAAGTGCGCGCGAACTTCGATGCCGCGGTGGCGGTGCTGCGCGGCGGCGGCGCAATCGTGGAAGAGGCAAGCGTGCCGGCGATCGGCTACGCCATCGCGGTGTACTACATCGTGGCGAACGCGGAGGCCAGCGCGAACCTGTCGCGGTTCGACGGCATCCGCTACGGCCATCGCAGCGAGCGCGCCCGGACGCTGGACGAGGTGTATTTCGACTCGCGCGGCGAAGGGTTCGGCCCCGAGGTGAAGCGGCGGATCATGCTCGGCACGTTCGCGCTCTCCTCGGGATACTACGACGCCTATTACGGGCGCGCGCAGCGGGTGCGGGCCCGGCTACGCCATGAGTTCGCGCAGGCGTTCCAGCAGTTCGATTACCTGATCACGCCGACGACTCCGGAGCCTGCGTTCCGCATCGGCGAGAAGGCGGACGATCCGCTGTCGATGTATCTCTCGGACATCTTCACCGCGCCGGCGAACCTGGTCGGGATTCCGGCCATCGCCGTGCCGTCGGGCTTCGACGCGGCGGGGCTGCCGCTGTCCTTACAGATCATGGGATCGCACTTTGCGGAGCGGTCGCTGTTCCGCGCCGCGGGCTTCTTCGAGCGCGAGACGGCGTACTGGAAGCAGTTGCCGAAGCTCGCCGGCGGGTGACGGGAGCGCCGGCTTCCAGCCGGCCGGTCCACCGCCTTCCAGGCGGTGCCGGCTGGAAGCCAGCGGCCCGGCCGGCTGGAAGCCGGCGCTCCGGTAGAGTTGCCGGGGCCGCGGAAGGGGCGTAGTCTTTTCGCGGAGGGTTCTCCCATGCGCCGCGTTCTTCCGCTCGCGTTGCTGTTCGTACTCTGTTCGTCCTGCCTCCATCGCCCGGCCTTCGTCGACGGGCGTCCGGTGGCGCAGAGCGGTATCGGGAGTCCTCCGCCGAAGGTGGCCCAGATGCACGGCGCGAAGGGGATGCAGGTCTGCCGCGAGATCAGCCGCTCGCGCTGCGACTCGGTGCAGTGCAAGGGGACGAACCTCGATCTCGTGACGCTGAGCTGCAGCGGCGCGCAGGTGTCGCGCTGCGAGCTGGGCAAGGGCGGCTGCTAGCCGGCACCTTCAGGCGTCGCAGTCGTCTTGATCGTAGCGTTCGAAGTGCTCGAGGTCCCGCACCGTGACGCTGCGTTTGCGGAGGAGGCGGAGGATGTCGGGGGCGAGCTCGTAGCGCAGGCGATCGGTCAGACAGTCGCGATCGAGGTAGCGGCCGACGACTTTCAACGTGTGAAGACTGAGCGAGAGCTCGACTCCGTCGATGACCATCCAGTCGTCGACCCTGGCCGTCAGTTCCGTCTCGCGGACCCAGTCGGCCAGTGCCCGATCGGAGATGCGGTGATCGACCCAGCGGCGCAGCATCGTCGCGATCTCGCGCTGTGTGATGAGGCGGCGCGCCTCGAGTTGGGTGATGGCGTCCTTCGTCGCCGGCACGACGTGGACGGCATCGCAGCCGTCCAGTTCCTCGCAAGCGAGAAAGACCAGATAGCTCTCGCCGGGGCGGGTGGGGTCGTCGCAGTTCGACATCGGGCCGAGCTGGATCCGCGCGGGAGCCGTGCCGCGGAACGTGCGCACGACCTCGAAATGCCGGGTGGTGTCGATGGCGGTCGCCTCGACGATGACCTTCGCTCCGCGCGCCATCACCGGGACGGGATACGTGACCGAAATGGCGCACGCAGCGGCGACCGGCGCCAGCAACACCGTCATTGCGATCGCGGCGATGAGCGTTCGGAGCATTGCGACGATTATGCGCCCGCCGCGTCGTCGGCACCGACGCCCCGGGTGTACACAGGATGACAGCGTTGTGCGTGTTCGGATGAGAGGACCATTGGTCATTGACCGCGGTCTCCTCCCTTACGAATTCGGGCTCAGCCCGAAGATGAAGACGGCGTCGCCGGTGTCGTTGCGCACCTCGGAGGCGAAGCCGTAGATCCGGAGCTCGGTGGTGTTGAATTGCACGACGACGCCGTCCTGGGCCGGGATGCCTAGGGTGTTGAAGATGTCGCCGTACTGCACGTAGGCGTGCGGCGCGAGCGTGAACGAGCTCGAATACAGGATGACATTGTTGCGGTCCGCGACGGTAAACGTGATCGGCGCGTCGGTGTCGTTCGGGTTCGCGACGCCGACGTTGAGGCGGTTGCCGTTGATGCCCGACAGTCCGTACATGTACGCCTGGCGGTTGAGGTAGTTCTTGTCGATGCCGGGGACGCTCTGGCCGAATTCTCCGGCCGGATTGCCGCTGTTGTAGATGCGGGCCCGCGCATTGGTCGAGGAGCCGCCGGTGGTGGAGATCTCGAGCATGCCCCCGGAATTCGTGAAGCCGAACGTGTTCAGGACGATGTCGGAGAGCGTGGTCGTCGAGAACGGCTGGAGGGCGATGCTCCGCGTCTGCACGCTGCCGCCGGACGGGTAGTAGCGCAGCGTCACGTTGACGACGGGTGTGTAGGGGTTTCCGAGAAAGACGTCGGTGCGCCACTGCGTGCCGCCGGCGCCGGGGAAGCGGCCGATGACGGGGATGACCATGACCTCGCCGCCGAGGTTGAGCGCGCGCGCTTCGAGCGCGGCGAGGGACAGCACGAGCACCATGACGACCATCGAGAACCGGCGCATACTTTTTTCTCCTTGAGGCACTGGCGAGTATGCGCTTCCGCGAGAGGGTGTACAATTTTCGGGTGCGTAGCGGGTGGGTGTGGATTCTCCTGAATCTCCAGGCGGCCGTGCTTTTCGCCGCGACCTCGGCTACGATGCAGACTCCCATCGCCACGGCCCGGATCTCGCCGCAGCTGCGCGCCACGCTCACGCGCGACTACGAGCTGGACGTGCGCGTGCAGCCGCACGAGGGGGACGCCTGGACGCGGCTGGCGCGGCGGGTGACCGGTGACGCCACGAACTGGGAGGAGATCGCGGCGCTGAACGAGGCCGACGAGAACCTCAAGACCCATCAATCCATCCGCGTGCCGTTCTCGCTGCTCAAGCCGGAACTGCAGCGCGACATCATCCGGACATTGTTTCCGAGGGACCAGCGCACGGCGGAGGGGTGGAAGCACCTCGTCGTCGGCGCGCGCGGCATCGAAGGGGAGTCGCTCTGGCAGATCGCCGAGTGGTTCACCGGCGACGGCGCCAACTACACCCTCATCCGCAAGGCCAACCCTTCCCAGGGACTCTCGACGCGTAAAGGTGACGTGATCCTCGTTCCACAACGTTTGCTCACCGCTGCATTCGGCGGGGGCCCGGAGGAAGAGAATGCACCGAAGACGGCAGCAGAGGTTCGGAAACCGGACGATGCGACTGAGCGTGCAACAGCGGATGAAGATGTTCCGGAGGCGCCAGCGGCCGCGGTCCCGGGACCCGCGAGCCTGACGCCGCCTTCCCTCGCATACGACCGCGCCGGCAGCGAGCCTCACGCCGTCTATCGCCTGCAGAAGGGCGAGGCGCTCTACTCCTCCGTGGCCATCCGCTTCACCGGCCGCATTCACGCGAAAGACGTCGGGAACGTCCTCGATCGCATCACGAAGTTCAATGAGATCGAGGACGTCGCGCGTCTGCCCGTCGGCTATCCGGTGAAGATCCCCATGGACCTGCTGCTCCCCGAGTACCTGCCGCAGGACGACCCGACCCGCGTCGCCCGCGAGACCAATCGCCGCGAGAGCGCCAAGGTCGCCAGGCGCACCCGGGCGGCGGGACTCTCCGGCGTCCACGTGATCCTCGACGCGGGTCACGGCGGCAACGACCCGGGGACGGAGCACGACGGGGTGTGGGAGTCGACGTACGTCTACGACGTGGCCTGCCGTCTCAAGAAGATCCTGGAGAAAGAGAACGTCCGCGTCTCGATGATCACGAAGTCGAAGGAGCACGGGTTCACGATCCGGGACCGCAACGTGCTGCCGACGGTGCGCGATCATTACGTGCAGACCACGCCGAAGTACCTCCTCGACGACGCCATCGTGGGGGTGAACTTCCGCTGGTATCTGGCCAACTCGATGTTCCGCCGCGCCATGAGCGACGGGGTGAAGCGCGAGAAGGTGATCTTCATCTCGCTGCATGCGGACTCGCTGCATCCATCGCTGCGCGGGGCCATGGCGTACGTCCCGGGAGCGAGCTTCGTCACGGGCTCGTACCGCAAGAAGGGCGACATTTACCTGACCCGGGCCGAGGTGCGCGAGCAGCCGACGGTGACGCATTCGCGAGCCGACGCGCTGGTGGCCGAGGGGTTGTCGCGGGAGTTGGCGGAATCGGTGATGGAGGCGTTCGCGAAGAACGGGCTGAAGGTGCATCCCTTCGAGCCGGTGCGCGACAACGTGATCCGCGGGAAGCACGAGTGGGTGCCGGCGGTGATCCGGCACAACCAGGTCCCGACGCGCATGCTCCTCGAGGTGGTCAACCTCAACAACCGCAGGGACCGCGAGCTGTTCCAGACGAAGAAGCACCGCCAGCAGCTTGCCGACGCGATCTATCGCGGCATCGTCGGCTTCTACGCCACGCCCCGCGAGCGGGAGCGCCAGGAGAAGAAGGCGCCGGCGTCGGTCGTAGCGAAGGGCGCGGCCAAGTAACGGTTACGGCTACGTTTGGCGTGTTTCTGCGGCAATCCACCCATCGGCTATACCGGAATTTGCGGGGGTTGGAGCTGAATGATTTTCATTCAGGTTGAATGATCGATCATTCGCGCTGAATGAAATTCATTCGACCTTGAATGAACGTCCTTTCGCGCTGAATGAAATTCATTCAACCTTGAATGAACGTCTTTTCGCGCTGGATGAAATTCATTCAACCCTGAATGAACGTTCTTTCGCGGTGAATGAAATTCATTCAGCCCTGAATGAACGGTTCTTTCGCGGTGAATGAAATTCATTCAGCCTTGAATGAACGGTTCTTTCGCGGTGAATGAAATTCATTCAGCCTTGAATGATCGATCATTCGCGGTGAATGAAATTCATTCAACCTTGAATGAACGCGCTTTCGCGCTGAATCAAATTCATTCCAGTGAGAAGCCAGCGCCGGGTGGTGGCGAAGGCGAGTAAGCAGGGAAGCCTCGGTTGGGCGGGCTGATTCAGCCCGCCCTTGCCACTGAAGGCTACTGGTCAGCAGATCGGTGCGTGGGGACCGGTGCCGCAGCCGCCGCCGTCCGGATCGATCAGCGTGCATTCCGGCTCACCGAGGTCATAGAGTCCCTCGACCAGTCGCTCGAACTCGATCGACACCTCGAACGCGCGGATGGTGTGCTTGCGGAGCATCGTGCAGGCGTCGTTCGACCAGAAACAATGCCCGGCCGCATCCGGCTCGCGCTGCAGGAAGGCGTGATAGAGGTCGGTGACGAACGCCTCCAGGTGCGCGCGGTCGTTGACGGACTGCGGGTTGCGCGATTCGTACGCGGGTGTCTGCTGATACGTGGTGAAATCATTGACGTTGTACGACGTCTGGGTCATGAAGCGCGTGGCCACGAAGCGCTTCGCCTCGGCAAGCAGCGTGCCGTTGGCGGCCGCGTTCTGAAGGCGGTTGTACTCGATGAGGCGCTCGGCGCACGTCGGGAAGCGTCCGTACGCTCCCAGGTACGTCTGGATGATGAAGTCGTCGTACGACCTCGCCTCCGGGAACTGCGGCGGAAGGCCCGGCAGGCCGGCGCAATTCTGCGTACAGCTCTGGGCCATTGCTGGTGACGGAACGACAGAAACGGCGAGAACGACGATCAATGCTGCCCACAGCACTCTTCTCATGGGTTCGGTCTCCTGGAACATGAAATGGTCGGGCCGTAATGACGGCCTGATGCCAATGTAGATTTGCGTCCTGGAGCCGGCAATGGACGTGAGTGGACGTCCCGTGTAGGAAATCGGGTCGTCTCCTGTCGCCGAAAAAAGAAGTGCGCGAACGCGCTATTCAAAGTAGCCGTACACGTCGATCACCACGTGCACGCTGCCGGCGACCGACGTCGTGACGGCGATCGCGCCGTCGTCGCCTAATGCCATGACCGTGTTGTTGGCGCGGGCGCGGCCGGGGCGGAAGTTCACGGTGCTCGTCGACGGTGGGACCGCGCCCGATGGATAGAGCGTGAGAAAGCCTGTGGAGGGCGGCGTGATGATCGTCACGTTCAGCGCGAGTGCCGAGGCGGTGACGGGGATGCCGCATTGGCCGGTCAGGGTGAACGTGCGCGTGCCGTTCGTCAGCGGGGTGCCGCCGCGCGTGTCGACGAGGCGGCAGGAGGGGACGAGGAAAAAGTCCGTGCCGGTCGTGGGCGTGAAGCGCGCGACGATGGTCGCCGGTGTGGGCGGTGTCGTGTAGTTGTGCGTGGCGGCGCCGCCGTCGGACCAGGAGGCGAAGACGTAATCGGCACCGTGGAAAAGCTGGTCGAAGGCGGCGATGGGGAAGGTCCAGTTCTCCCACGACACGACCTGCGCCGGCGTCGTGAAATCCGTGCCGTTGACGCGCACGCTCATCCCGCTGGGATTCGTGTCGAAGGTCAGTGTGACCTTGCGCGGATGGAGCTGCCGCGTCACGGTGGTCTGCGTGCCGCCGGAATCGGTCGCGGTGAGGCGGATCTCCAGGAACGAGTTCGTCGCACCGGAGAGGTCTTCCGGCGCGGGTGCGGTGAGGGCGATGTTGTTGCCGGTAATGGGTCCGAGGTAGGGGTGCGTGTGTGTGTCGTGATGGAGCAGCACGCTCCAGCTCAGCGACGACGCGGGCAGCGTCCCATCCTCGGCGTCCGTGGCGCTGCCGGTGAGGGTGAAGTTCTGTCCGACGGCGAACGTCGTCCCGGCCGCCGGGGCCCCGATCGTCACGGACGGCGGAGCGTTGCCGACGGTGATGGTGACGGTGGCCGGCGCGGAGAAGGCGAAGTCGTTGTCGCGCGCCCGCAGCGTGGCGGTGTAGACGCCGTTCGCCGTATACGAATGCGCGATCGTGACCGAGGTCGTCGAGACCTCGGGAGTGCCATCGCCGAAGTTCCAGAAGTACGTCAGCGTGTCGCCGGCGTCGGGATCGCTGCTGCCGGCCGCGCTCAGTGTGACGTTGAGCGGCGCGGCGCCGCTGGCCGGCGAGGCCCCGGCGACGGCGTTCGGCGGGTCGTTGCCCGCGGGATTGTTGTACTGGACGCGGCGCACCTGCCCGCCGGACGCGTACGTCGTGTAATAGAGCGCCTGCGTCGCGCCCCACGGTCCGAAGGTCAGATGCACCGCGCTGCTGCCGCCGAGGGCCGTGGCGAAGGATGACGCGGAGGTGACGGGGCCGGTGCTGGGAATGGCGAAGATCGCGCCGCACACGTAGTCGCTGAAGAGATAGCGGCTGTCGTAGCCGGGCCAGATGCCATTCGGCACGAACGCGCCGCCGGTGATGGAGCCGCAGCCGGAGACGCTCGTCCCCGGGACGTTGACGGTACGCGTGTATTCGAAGATCGGGTCGACCATTCCCACGGGCTCCGGGCTGCACGGGCCGGAGGTGTTGAGGGGCTGCGAGCCTTCGCGGCAGTTCCAGCCGTAGTCGGCGCCGGCCTGGCCGAGGTCGATCTCTTCCCAGGCGTTCTGCCCGACGTCGTTGATGAAGAGGCGCATCGACGCGGAGTTCGGGTCGACGGCGATGCGGAACGGATTGCGGAGGCCCCAGGTGAACGTCTCCTGGCACTTGTTGCCCGCGGTGGTCGAGCCGGTCACGTTGCAGCGCGCCGTGCCGGCGCTCTGGAAAGGATTCGTCGCCGGGATGCCGCCGGTGGAGGTGATGCGGAGGATCTTGCCGGTGAGCACGTGCTGGTCGCGCGCGGCGTCATTGGCGCCGGCGCATCCGCTGTTGTTGGCGTAGTCGCAGCCTCCGTCGCCGATGCTGATGTAGAGGTAGCCGTCTTTTCCGAACTGCACGTCGCCGGCGTTGTGGTTGCCGGCGGGGGAGGGCATGTTGTCGACGAGCACGAGCTCGGAGGCGGGATCGACGGTGTTGCCCGTCATGGTGAAGCGCGCCACGCGGTTCACGCAGGCGCCGCCGGCCGTTCTGAAGGTCCGGAAGAAGTAGAGGTAGCCGTTCGCCGTGAAGGCGGGATCGACGGCCACGCCGAGGAGCCCGCGCTCGGAGTTGGTGCAGAGGACGGTGCCGCCGAAGGTGATGGCCGGCGTCGCCACAAGCGCGCCATTCTCGACGACGCGCAACGTGCCGCCCTGCGTCGTGATCAGCAGCCGCCCGTCAGGCGTGAACGCGATGGCGGTCGGTGCGCCGATCCCGGTGACGAGGACGTCGCTGAAGCCGGCGGGGACGATGGCGAACAGCGGCGAGGCGAGGAGGAGCGCGACAAGCAGCCGGGGCAGCATAGCGCCGAGAAATCGCAGCACGGATCGGGCCATCATCGCGTGGTCGACAGGGAACGACGAGGGGCCTCCGGCGGGCCGGTGCGACCGGCGGCGCTGGTTGTGCCCATGACGTCGCGCAAACACGTGTTTCGTCGACAGGCGTGCGTTCAGGCTAGGCCAACCAGCGCCGCCGGTCGCACCGGCCCGCCGGAGGCCCCCCGGTCGTTCTCTCTTGACTGCGCGACAAGCGGCGACTCTAATCCGCGCCGCCATGCCTCGCTCTTTTGAAGGAGACCTCGATGCGTCCGGGCTCCGCTTCGGTGTCATCGCCTCGCGGTTCAACGACGAAATCGTATCGGGACTGATCGAGGGTGCAGTGACCTGCCTCACGCGGCACGGTGCGGCCGATGATGCCATCGCCTTGTATCGTGTGCCCGGCGCGTTCGAGATCCCGCAGCTCGCCGCGCAGCTCGCGGGCGTCCACGACGCCCTCATCGCCCTCGGCTGCCTGCTGCGCGGCGACACCCCGCACTTTGAATACATCTCCGCGCAGGTCACGAATGAACTGTCGCGCGTCGCCGTCGAGACGCGGTTCCCGATCGCCTTCGGCGTCATCACCGTCAACACCCTCGAGCAGGCCGTCGAGCGCTCCTCGCCGGGGACCGCGAACAAAGGATGGGAGGCCGCGCTGGCCGCCATCGAGATGGCCAACTTGTGGCGCGCCCTTCGCACGGAGGTCTCGTTCTGATGGGTGCCCGCCGCAAAGCACGCGAGCTCGCGTTGCAGATGCTCTTTCAACACGACATGTCCGGCAACCAGCCCGACCAGATCATCGAGACGTTCGAGGAACTGCAGAAGTCCAAGCCCAACACCCGCGAGTTCGCCACGAAGATCTTCCGCGGCACCATCGACCACATCTCCGAGCTCGACGAAATGATCCAGAACCAGGCCGAGAACTGGCGCCTCTCGCGCATGGCCGCCGTCGACCGCAACATCATCCGCATGTCCGTCTACGAGTTCCTGCACGAAGACGACACGCCCAAGCTGGTCATCATCGACGAGGCCATCGAGATCGCCAAAAAGTACGGGACCCAGAAATCGAGCCAGTTCATCAACGGCATCCTCGACGGAATCCTGAAACGCTACAATCTCGGCGGTGCTGAAGAACGAGCGGCGAAGGACTGACGATCGGAGCGGACGAGGATGAGCCTTCTCGGAAGGCTCGAAGACCTCTCCCTCACCGACATCATCCAGATCGTCTACCTGTCCCGCCGTACCGGCGTGCTGGAGATCATCAATGACAGCGGGCGGCACACGGTCCTCTTCCGGCAGGGGCTCGTGGTCAACGCCGCGTCGCCCGAACATCCCGACCTGGTGACCTTCCTCGACGCGTCGCTGCTCGTCAGCGCCGAACAGGCGAAGCTCGTGCGGCAGATGGAGGAGAGCGGCATCCCCTCCGGCACGGCGCTCCTGGAGATGAACGTCCTCTCGCGGGACGACCTCGGGAACGCGGTACGCCAGCGCATCCTCAACGTCGTCACGCCGCTGCTGGTCAGCAAGGAGGGGGAGTTCAACTTCATCCTCAGCGACGCCATGGGCGCGGCCGACCTGGAGTACGAGCCGGACCAGCTCTTCCGCGAGGGCGGCCTGCCGCCGAACAAGCTCCTCGGCACCGGCGAAGGGGAGAAGATCAAGCCGCTCAAGGGACTCGAGGAGTCGCTGAAGGTGGGGAAGGCGCTGCTCCGCGGCTCCGCTCCGGCCGAGACCACTCCCGCCTCCCTCAACCTCGGGCTGGGCCAGCCGCTCGAGCCGCCCACCGCGCCGCCGCAGCTCCCCGGCACCGCGGCCACCGCGACTGACAACGTCCTGCCCTTCCCCACGCGCGAAGAGTTCACCCCTATCGACGAGCTCCCGGACCTCAGCGGAGGACAGGCAGCCCTGCCGGTCCCCGACCCGCAGCCCGACCGGCGCCCGTCCGCCTCTGCACCCTCCGGCCAGTTCAAAGTCGCCGGTGGCCTGTTCGAGGTCGAATCGCCCGACGCCGCGTATCGCAACGTCGTCCTCTTCGAGCGCAACCCGCTCGTGCGCGTGGCGGCGCGGCGCGCGTTCACGAAGCAGGGCGTGAAGATCTTCCAGTACGGCTCGCTCGAAGACGTCCGCACGTCGATGACGGACCTTTTCCGCTCCAACTCGTTCTTCGTCACCTTCCTCGAGCTGACCGCCGACGACGCCTCCGTGCGCCTCATGCAGCAGGTCAAGCGCAAGAATCCGCGCCTGCCGGTGGTGGTCATCGACGAGCACGCCGACCTGCGCCGCCGCCACGACCTGCTCCGCCGCGGCGCGGATCTCTATCTCACCAAGCCCTCGCCCGCGCGCATGCAGCCGGGTCTCGTCGAGGAAGAGCTCGCGCTCTTCGCCGACGAGCTGCTGCTGTTCGCCGAGCGCTCCTTCGCGCAGTGGGAGCAGCTCACCGGCGGCGGCCTGGAAGCGGGGAGGCGGTTCTACGAGCAGGCCACGAAGGAGACCATCGACCGCTCGTTCAGCCTCCTGCGCCAGCTCATCAACGAGCTGTCGAACCCGAACGACATCGGCGAGGTGTCGGCGACGATCCTCCGCCTGTCCGCCGAGTACCTCGACCGCGGCGCGCTCTTCATGGCCTCCGACGACGCCTTCGTCGGCCTCGGCGGCTTCGGCGTGACGGGCGGCGGCAACACGATGGACGCGCGCGTCCGCGACCTGCGCATCGCCCGCACGCAGCCCTCCGTGCTGGCGGACGTGGTCGCGGCGAGCGAGGCCCATCGCGGCAAGATGCGCCGCACGCCCGCGAACATGGACCTCATCGAGCGCCTCGGCGGTCTGCTGCCGACGGAGGTCGTTGCACTTCCGATCCTCCACGGCAACCGCGCCATTGGTATCCTGTACGGCGATAACGCGGAGCACCGGGCGCCGATCGACAGCATGACCGGTCTGGAGATCTTCCTCTCCCAGGCAGGTTATGCGTTCGGCAACGCGGTCTTCGCATCCGAGAGGGCGGGGCGGCACTGACGTCATGAAGATTCTCGTGGTCGAAGATTCCTCGTCGATGCGGGCCTACCTCACCACGATCATCGAGGGTGGGACGGAGAGCTACGACCTCGAGATCGTCGAGGCGGCCAGCGGCTTCGAAGCCCTCAAGACGCTGCCCCACCACAAGTTCGACGCCATCCTGACGGACATCAACATGCCCGACATCAACGGCCTCGAACTGGTCAGCTTCCTCAAGAACCACCCCGTCCACAAGGACATCCCGATCATGGTGATCTCGACGGAGTCGACGGTCGAAGACCGCCGCCGCGCCGCCGCCCTCGGCGCCGAGGAGTACCTGGTCAAGCCGTTCGAGGCGTCGGACCTCGTGGAGAAGCTGCGGAGACTATTGCGGGTTGCGTGACGAGGGACGGGTGACGGCGTTGTTCGTTGCTCGGCCGGGGAGCCTTTGCGGCTGGCGGCACGAGTGCGGGCGTACGGCGACGTACCCCGAACGAGCAACGAGTAACGAGTAACGCAATGGCCAGAGAAGACGATCGCGCCAGAGAAGAGTTCACCAGCGAGGCTGAGGAACTGCTCGACACCTTGTCGCGCGACCTCGTCGAGTTCGAGAGCCAGGGGCAGAACGTCAGGCCGGAGCTGGTCAACAAGATCTTCCGCGAAGTGCACTCGCTGAAAGGGCTGGCGGGGATGCTTGGCTTCGGCGACATCTCCGAGCTCTCGCACAGCCTCGAAGACATGCTCGACCGCCTGCGCATGGGGAAGGTCGGCTTTTCCAAAGAGCTGATCGACCTCTTGTTCGACGCCGTCGACAGCCTCAATCGCCTGGTCATCGCCATCAACGACTCGTCCGTGACGGGCCTGGTCGACATGACCTCGCTGCAGAGCCGCATCCACGCCGTCATCAGTCACCAGCCTCACCAGAAACAGGGTGACGGTCTGTCGCAACTCACCCTCGACGAGCAGACCCGGAAATCGCTCACCGAGTACGAAGAGCACCGCCTGCTGGAGAACGTGCGCACAGGGAAAGAGATCCTTTCCGTCGAAGTCACCTTCGACTTCAGCGACTTCGACGAGCGCCTGCGCGTCCTGACGGCCAGCCTCAGCGAAGCGGGCGAAGTCATCTCCACCCTCCCCGCGCTGCCGAGCGGCAACGTCAACGGCATCGCCTTCCGGCTCCTCTACGGCTCCACGCTCAACGCCGCCGCCGTTCAGGCGCTGGCGCCCGACGCCGTGGTCGTCAATCTGCGGAAGACCGCCATCGCCCCGGCGGATACCTCGAGCGCGGCGGCCGAGCCGGTGGCGCCGGAGGAAGAAGTCTCGCTGCGGTCGCTGTCGCAGACCGTGCGCGTCGACATCGCCCGGCTCGACCACGTCATGAACATCGTCGGCGAGTTGATCATCGAGAAGACCCAGCTCGAGGCGCTCACGCGGGCCGTCGGTCAGGGCTCCTCCACCCAGCAGGCGCGGCTCACCTCGCACGAGCTGGGCAAGATCGGCCGCAACCTCGACCGCAAGCTCAACGAGCTGCAGAAATCGGTCATCGAGATCCGCATGGTGCCGGTCGGGCAGATCTACTCCAAGCTCTCCCGCACCGTGCGCAAGCTCGCCCGCGAGCTGAACAAAGAGATCGAGCTCGTCCTGCGCGGCGAGGACACGGAGCTCGACAAGATGATGGTCGAGGAGCTGACCGATCCTCTGATGCACATCATCCGCAACGCCCTCGACCACGGCATCGAGCCGGCCGACGAGCGCCGCGCGAAAGGGAAGAACCCCGTCGGCCGCGTGACCCTCAACGCATACCAGCAGGGGAACTCCGTCGTCCTCGACGTCACCGACGACGGCCGCGGCATCGACCCGGAGAACATCCGCCGCGTGGCCGTCCAGCGCGGGCTGGTGGGGGAGAAAGACGCCGTTGACCAGCAGCGCGCCACCGAGCTGCTCTTCACCCCCGGCTTCTCCACCGCCACGGCGGTCAGCGAGATCTCCGGCCGCGGCGTCGGCCTCGACGTCGTCAAGCGCAACATCCAGGACCTCAAGGGGACGATCGAAGTCATCAGCCGGATCGGCGAAGGGTCGACCTTCCGCATCTCGCTGCCGATCACGCTGGCCATCATCCAGGCCCTGATCGTCGACGCCGGCGGGGAGAAGTTCGCCATTCCGCTGACCTCGGTCGAGGAGTCGCTGCGGATCTACTCGCGCGACATCCGCACCGTGGAGCGGAAGGAAGTCTTCACCCTGCGCGACTTCACCCTGCCGCTGCTGCGCCTGGCCGATGCGTTCAACATCGACGACGGCCGCGAGCACGGCCCCGACTCGAAGTGGTTCATCGTCGTGACGCGGGCGGGGGAGAAGATCGTCGGCCTCCTCGTCGATGCCCTGGTACGGCAGCAGGAAGTGGTCATCAAGTCCATCGGCGAGCGGCTCAAGACCATCCCCGGCATCGCCGGCGCGACGGAGATCGGCGAGAGCGAGATCGTGCTCGTCGTCGACGTCGGCACGCTCATCGACCACTTCGGCGGCCGCGCCCGCGAGGCGCGCGCACAGGTCGTCAATGTTTGAGGAGTTCTTCGGCTTCACCGCCAAGCCGTTCGGGAAAACGCCCGATCCGTCCTTCCTCTATGAAAGCCGCCAGCACCGCGAGGCCCTGGCGCGGCTCGAATACTCGGTCGACGAGAAAGAGCTGGCCCTCCTCACCGGCGACATCGGCAGCGGCAAGACCACGCTCTCCCGCGCCCTGATCGATCGTGTCGGCGACACGCGTCCGGTCGTATTGCTCGTCAATCCGCGCCTCACGCCGATGCAGCTGCTTCGGGCGATCGCCAAGGGGCTGGAGCTCGAGCCCGCGCGCCATCGCCACGACCTTCTCGACCAGCTCCACACGAAGCTGTATGCGCTGTACGAGGAGAAGCGCGAGCCGGTGGTGATCATCGACGAGGCCCAGCTCCTGCCGTCGAAGGCCACCTTCGACGAGATCCGGCTCCTGACGAACTTCCAGCTCGACCACCAGAACCTGCTCAGCGTGGTGCTGGTCGGGCAGCCCGAGCTGGCCGACCGCCTCGAGCGCGACGCCTACGAGCCGCTTCGGCAGCGCATCGGGATGCGCTACTCTCTCGGTCCCTTGTCGCTGGAGGAGACCGTCGAGTACATCGAGCACCGCATCCGCGTCGCCGGCGGCGGCCGCAATCCCTTCAGCGCGACCGCCATGGAAGAGATCCACACCGTCAGCCGCGGCGTGCCCCGCCTGATCAACACGCTCTGCACCACCGCCCTCCTCGACGCCTTCGGCGAAGACGCCGAGACCATCGAGCCCCCGCGCATCGCCTCCGCCGCCCGCGAGCACCGCATGGAGTCCGCCCATGGTTGATCTGGCCAAGATCCGGAAGAAGGCGAAGAAGGTGCTGGGTGGGGCGGCCGAGCAGCCGCCGAGTCTTCCAGTCGTCGAGTCGACCAGTACGCCCGCCGCGCCCGCACCCCTCGACGACTCGACGACTGGAAGACTCGACGACTCGACGACTTCCTCCAAGCTCGATCGCTTCAAGGAGCAGGCCGGGAAGCGCCGCACCGCCGCGGAAACGAAAGCCGTCGAACAGACGGCGGCGCTGCTCGAGCTGCTCACTTTCGTCATTGCCGGCGAGCAGTACGCCGTCGACATCGAGCGCATCGTCGAGATCGTGACACCGCGCTCCGTCACCCGCATCCCCAACGCCGACTCCTCGGTCCTCGGCATCATGTCGCTGCGCGGCACCATCGTCACCCTGGTCGACGTCCGCAAGAAGCTCGGCCACGCGGTGGGGGCGGCCACGGACGACACGCGCATCGTCGTCATCGACTTTCACAACGAGACCGTCGGCTTCGTCGTCGACCGCGTGCAGCGCGTCGTCAAGATCCCGGCCTCGACCGTCGAGCCGCACCCGGTCGTTCACACCAACGAGCTCCAGGAATCGATCCGCGGCGTGTTCCGGGTCTCGGGCGCGTTGACGATCCTCCTCGATTTGGACAAGCTACTCGACCACACGTAAATGGACCTGACCTGCAAAAGCTGCGGCTCGGTATTTCGGGCCGCGATCACCACACCCCTCACGTCTGCGGTGCGCGTGGCCTGCCCGAGCTGCGCCTACCAGATGGTCCTCAAGCCGAAGACCATCGAACAGCCGCTGCCGCCGGTGCGCATTCCGCGGCGCCGCATCGCCGCCATCGCCGACGAGCCGCGCCCCTTCCGCCAGTTCCTCGGCGACCATCTCCGCCGCTTCGGGTTCGAGGTCGAGTACTTCGAGACCGGCGCGCCGACGCTGGAGTTCGTCCGCCACACGCGCGCCGAGCTCGTGATCGTCAACGTCTACCTCAAGGGGATGCTCGGCGTCGAAGTGACCGAGGAGATCAAGGCCGATCCGGCCCTCGAGGCCACGCGCGTCATCCTCATCGGCGCCCTCTTCCGCGCCAACCGCTTCCGCGCCAATCCGACCAACCTCTACGGCGCCGACGAGTACATCGAGGAGCAGATCCCGGAGAAAGAGTTCCGCCAGATCATCCGCAAGCTCTTCCCCGAGGTGGGGGAGACCAGCGACGTGCTGGTCGAGCCGCGCGAGTACGACGAAGCGCGGCGCCTGGCCCGGCTGATCCTCTCCGACATCATCATCTACCACGTCGACAAGGTGGATCAGGGCATCCGCGACAACAACTTCTTCGAAGTGCTCAGGAGTGAGATCGAGGAAGGGCGCCAGTACTACGAGTCGCGCGTGCCGATGCTCGTCCGCCGCGACACCGAGATCTACACCGAGACGTTGCAGCAATTCGTGCAGATGAAGCGCGAAGAGCTGGACCGGCTGAGGACGGGGACGCAATGACCGCCGACCCGCACATCATCGAGCAGGCCCGCTCCGCCGATCCCGACGCGCGGCAGAAGGCGGCCTTCCTCGTCGCGCAGTCGACCGCCAGCGGCAACCTTCCGCTGATGTTCGAGCTCCTCGGCGACAAGGACTGGCGCGTGCGCAAGACCGTCGTCGACGGCTTCGTGCGCGACGCCCGTCCGGAGATCGTCGAAGGACTGCTCGACGCGCTGGCCGACTCCGAGAACGCGGGCAAGCGCAATTCCTCGACCGAGGCGCTGATCCGCATCGGCGGACCGGCCATCGCCCCGATCGTGGCGCGGCTGCGGCGCGAGCAGGACATCGACGTGCGCCTGTCGCTCGTCAACCTGATCGGCGACCTGCGCAGCCGCGAGGGTTTCGAGATCCTCCTCGAGCTGCTGACCACCGAATTCGACGTCAACGTGGCCTCGTCCATCGTCTCGTCGCTCGGCAAATACCGCGACGCCAGCGCGCTGCCGCACCTCGTACGCGTGCTGGGGGAGCGTGAAGACCTCTGGCTCAAGTTCCACGTCGTCGAGGCGCTGGGGGAGATCGGCGACCGCGCCGCGCTGCCCTCCATCCTGCCGCTGTACGCCGAGAAATCGCTGCGCAAGCCGGTGCTGGAAGCGGTCGGCAAGATCGCCGACGTCGGCACGGTCAACTTCCTCCTGCGCATCATCGCCACGGACGAGAAGCTGAACCTGACGGCCTTGCGCGCCCTGGTCCGGATCGCCGAGGCCTCGAAGCCGCGGATCGTGGAAGAGGCGGAGCGTCATCTCATCCAGGCCCGCTTCCGCGAGTCGTTCCCTCGGGAGAAGATCGAGCCGCTCATCGACCACCTGCACGCCACGCCGAAGCGCGAGGTGCGGGCCTTCATCCTCAAGTTCCTCGGCTGGTCGGGCGACGAGCGCGCGCTGCCCGTGCTGCGCAACTACCTCACTCATCCCGACACCGCCGAAGTGGCGGCGCAGGCGCTGATCGACTTCGGTCCCGCGGCCGTGCCGGCCATCCTGGCGGCGCTGCTCAACGAGGAAGAAGACGAGATCATCGGCCTGCTGCTGCGCGTCGTGAACGTCACCGGCGGCCGCGACACGATCCCCAGCGTCCTGCCGTTCCTCGACCACGACAATCCGATGATCCGCCGGCTGGCCATCGAGACGCTGGGCGAGATCCCCGACCCGACCTCCTCCGACTACCTGCTGGCCAAGCTCGACGACCCCGACGTCGCCTCGCAGCAGGCCGCCGTGAACTCGATCTCCGCGCTCGTGGCCGCGTTCCCGGAGCTGAAGCAGGAAGTGCTGACCAAGATCCGGCGGCTGCTGCAGTCGTCGCTGACGCCGATCAAGCTCAACTCCCTCTCGGTCTACGTGAACATTCAGGGCGAGGGGTATCACGACGAGCTGCTGCTGGCCTCGAAGGACAGCGATCCGGTGATCCGGCAGAAGGCCGTCTCGCTGATGGGCAAATTCGGCGAGGAGCGGTTCGCCGATCCGCTGGTGCTGTCGCTGGCCGATGAAGCGACGGCGGTGCGCCTGGCAGCCATCAACGCCATCGCCCATCACCGTCCGGAGACGGGGCTCGTCCCGCTCATCAGCTCCCTCGACGACCACGACATCTGGATCCGCACCGCCGCGGCGCAGGCCCTCGGCGAGTATCGCCATCCCGACTCCGTCGAGCCGCTGATGCGCCATCTGCTGCACGATCCCGCGCCGGTGCGCATCGCCGCCATCGAGGCCCTCGGCAAGTCGGAGGACCCGCGCGTCAAGCCGGTGCTCTTCCAGGCTCTGGACGAGAGCGATCTCGAGATCCAGCGCGCGGCCATGCTGGCGCTGGCGCGCATCCCCGGACGCGACGTCTACGAGCGGCTGACCGCGGCCCTGGGGAGCGACGACTGGCGTCTGCGCGCCGCGGCGGCGACGGCCCTCGGCCTGCGCGGCGACCGTGAGGCGCTGCCGCTGCTGCACCGCGCGCTCGAAGACCCCGACACGTACGTCCAGCAGTCCGCGGTCCTGGCCCTCGACAAAGTGGCCGACCGCTCGTCGTTCCCGCATCTGTTCAAAGCTCTGGAGAACGCGGCCGTCCTCGACGACGTCTCGGACGTGTTCGTCCGGCACAAGGAGCTGTATCGCGACCTGCTCGAAGAGGCGTGGCGGACCGCGGACAGCAGGAGGGAAGTGGTGATCGCCGCGATTCTGCAGGCGATGAAGCGCAGCAACGACTGACCGTCGCATGACGAACTTCAGCTTCTCGTTGAACCACCATCTGGACCTCCCGGACGACGTTTTCCGGTTGATGCGGGACCAGATCTATCGACGCTCCGGCATCTGGTTCAACGACACGTCGAAGTACCTGCTGCAGAAACGGCTCTCGCCGCGGGCGCGGGAGTTGAACTTCGACTCCTTCCAGAAATACTTTTACTTCCTCCAGTACGACCCGCGCGCCGACGCCGAGTTCGACCAGATCTTCGACCTCGTCACCACCAATGAGACCTACTTCTTCCGCGAGCCGGCCCAGCTCACCGCGTTCATCGAGGAGATCGTGCCCGACCTGATGTCGCGCAAGTCGGTCAAGAAGGTCCGCATCTGGTCGGCCGGCTGCTCCTCGGGCGAGGAGGCGTACTCGATCGCCATGCTGCTCGAGGAGTCAGGCTGGTACGACCACGCCGCCTTCGAGATCTTCGCCAGCGACATCAACCAGCAGGTGCTGGCCAAGGCCCGCAAGGGGCAGTACCGCGAGAACGCCTTCCGCGCCACCCAGCCGCCGCTGCGCGAAAAGTACTTCACCCGCGAGACCGACAACTCCTGGCGCATCCGCGACGAGATCCGCAACCGCGTCTCCTTCGGCCGCCTCAACCTCTACGACGAATCCCGCGTCTCCCTCCTCGGCCACCTCGACGTCGTCTTCTGCCGCAACGTGATCATCTACTTCGACGACAGCTCGAAGAGGGTCGTGGTCAACAACTTCTACAACCGCCTCAGCGAAGGCGGCTACCTCCTCCTGGGCCACAGCGAGTCCCTGATCTCGCTGTCGACGCAGTTCAAGCTGCGGCATTTGAAGAACGACATGGTGTATCAGAAGTGACGTCGAGTTTATCCCGAGCAACGCGAGGGATCTTTGGTGCAACGGCAGCGCTGGTGCACCAAAGTCGCTCGGGATAAAAACTAAAACCGGGACACCTGTCCGGAATCCGTACACGCCGATCGGGCCGGTTCCCTCTGTGAACGCGTGGTCCCGCGCTTGCCCATAGCCACTGCATGTCACTCGAAGCGTTGCTCCGCAAAACTGCCACAGTCGGGGGTCGCGAGCTGCATCTCGCGGCGTCGCGGCGCATCCGTATCGTTACTGCCGACGGCGATCGTGAACTGAATGGCCCGGAGGTCACGTCGGAGCTCATCCAGCAGGTCCTCGCGCCGGCGGTGCCGGCCGCGGCGAAGGACGCGCTCGCCTCCGGCCGCGCGGAGTGGACGATGCGGCATGGAGAGCTGGGGCGCATCCGCGTGGTCGCGGAGCAGGAGCATGCCTCGTTCTTTTTCTTCGGCGAAGAGAAGGAGATGGACGCGCTCTTCCGCCAGATGGTCGAGCTGCGCGCGTCGGACCTCCATCTCTCGTCCGGCTCCGTGCCGATGGTGCGGCACGACGGCGAGATGAAGCCGCTGCCGGGACGGGGCGTGCTGTCGTCGTCGGACCTCGAGCGCATCCTCTTTCCCATCGCCCCGGAGCGGAACGTCGAAGAGTTCAAGCGGCGCAACGACACCGACTTCGCGTACGAGATCGAAGGCGTGTCGCGCTTCCGCTGCAACCTCTTCCGCGACCGGAAAGGGATCGGCGGCGTGTTCCGCGTCATCCCGTCGAAGATCATCACCGCCGAGGAGATGGGACTGTCGAAAGAGATCCTCGACCTCTGCTTCCTCAGCAAGGGACTGGTGCTCGTCACCGGGCCGACCGGCTCGGGCAAGTCGACCACGCTCACGGCCCTGATCGACCACGTCAACCGCAATCGCACGGACCACGTCATCACCATCGAAGACCCGATCGAGTTCGTGCACGAGAACCGGAAGTGCCTGGTGAACCAGCGCCAGGTGGGCGAGCACACCGGCTCGTTCAAGGACGCGTTGCGCGCGGCGCTGCGGGAAGACCCGGACGTCATCCTGATCGGCGAGATGCGCGACCTCGAGACTGTGGCCATCGCCATCGAGACCGCGGAGACGGGCCATCTCGTCTTCGGCACGCTGCACACCTCGTCCGCCGCGTCGACGGTCGACCGCATCATCGACCAGTTCCCCGCCGACCGGCAGTCGCAGGTGCGCACCATGCTGGCGTCGAGCCTCAAGGGCGTCATCAGCCAGACGCTGTGCAAAAAGATCGGCGGCGGGCGCGTGCCGGCGCTGGAAGTGATGATCGGCACGCAGCCGGTGCAGAACCTCATCCGCGAGGCCAAGGTCTTTCAGATCCCGTCCATCCTACAGACCTCGCGCAAGCAGGGGATGTGTCTGATGAACGACAGCCTGCTGGAGCTGGTGAAGAAGCAGATCGTCGCGCCGGAGGAGGCGCTGGCGAAAGCGGTCGACAAGAACGGGCTGGCGGCGATGTTCACGGCGAATGGGATCTCAGCAGAACGCTCATAGAAGACCAACACCTGCGTGCCGCGAGACGCGTCAATCACTGTCATCCTGAGCCGCAGGAACGGACCCACAGCGCGTGAAGCGTGGCGGCGAAGGACCCCCCGATCGGGCTCGAGACCGCAGCTCCGGCAGAGGGTCCTTCGCCGCCTCGGGCGCTGTGGACGGTTTCTGCGGCTTCCAAGAAACTCCCGTATCTGTCGCCCGCTAACGCGGGCTCGTTCCGGAGGCACGTAATAACCCCGGCTGAAGCCGGGGACTATTTCCTGAAGCCGCATACCGCGGCAGACCTGGGCCGCGTAGCGGGCGTGAGGAAATAGCCATCGGCTTCAGCCGGTGGAATGGGTCGATCATTCATCGAGCCCGCGTAGCGGGCGACAGTCATTCACCCGTTTCTTTCCTCAGGCGCCGCGCGACACGCCGCACTCGCTCAAAATCACAGATGGCGCGTTTGGTGACAGGACCGTTGGTCGTTTGAATGCGGCGAGACACGCTTCGGGCGACAAGCGCGCGTTCTGCCGGGGCCAACCAGCGCTGCCGCCCGTAGAGGCCGCGCCGGAGGCCTCTACGACGTCTGGTCGACGAACGCCAGTGAGCCTAAAACCTGGGCGGGAACGTCTTCAGGTCCCACGTTCCCTTGGTCTCGTTCATCGTCGCGCAGAGGATCGTCTCGCCGTCGGTACGAACGTTGACCAGTCCGTAGACGATGCCCGGAACGACCAGCAGATCGAGCAGCGCGTCCTCACCGTTGCGCGGCTGCAGTGCACCGGCGGTGATTTCGCGGTACTCGATGCGCAGGTCGTCAAGGGGCACCTCGACGCCATCGTTCAGGACGCGCGTCGGGAACCCAACCCGATAGCTCCGTGAGATCTCGGTCGAGTACACCAGCGGCGTGACGATCTTATCGTCCGCGAACACCGTATAGCCGGTCTGGCCGCTCGCGGCGACGATGGTCGGGCGGGGGTGAGCATGGCCTTCGCTGTCTCCTGACGAGATGACCGTGCACGCCGCGTTCACCGCCTGAAGGAACGAGTATGAGCAGTCGTCGCTGCCGTGGTGACAGCCTTTGATCACATCGGCGCGCAGTTCCTCCAACTCGTCGGCGTAGGCGGCGAGGATGGCCTGCTGGCTGTTCTTGTTCAGATCTCCGGTCATCAGGATGCGGGCGTGCCCGTAGTCGAGCCGCAGCACGGCGCTGTTGCCGTTCGTGTTCTGGCTGGCGTCTCCGAAAGACTTCAGAGCCGGCTTCCCGTTGCGTTCGTACTCGACGGGCGCGAGCACTTTGATGGCCACGCCAGAAGGGTCGGGCCCGAAGCCGGGAAGATAGTCGTCGGTATGGCTGATGCGCTGGATAGGGCAGTTCGCGGCCAGCACGGTCTGTAGAAACTTGCTCCATTCACCCTGCAGCTTGACGCCTCCGCTGCCGGTCACCCATTCCTTGACGTAGTCACGATCCTCGATGAGACGCGTGAGATATCCGCCTTCGATGGGGCCAAGGTTGCGGGTCCCGTTGTCGCTCCACCACCCCACGCCCGCATGATAGAACGTGCCCACTTCGACCCGCGTGGCATCGAGTTGGTGGGTCTCCTCGGGATTCAGAAGGTCCCACAGCCCGCCGTAGTGATCGGCGTCGCAATGTGAGGCGATGAGCGCGTCGAGACGCACCGTCGTATCTCCGTAGTCCTTCACGAATTTCCAGTCGACGAAGTCCGCTGCGTTCTTCCCCGTCGGCTGCGCGGCGCGCTTGTACCCGGCGTCCATCAGCAGGTGGCGGCCGTCCGGCGTGCGAATAAGCACACCGTCCCCTTGCCCGACGTCGATGAAGTACACCTCGAGAAGGGACTCGTCGCCGAGATCCGCGACGTCGACCCATCCAGGTGTGCCGCGCGCACGGACCTTGACCAGTCCCGAGCCGGAGAACGACGGCGCGAAGACGTGATCTCCCCAGAGAAGCTGTTTGATGACCTTGCCGGCGGATGTGAGCAGGGGCGTCGTGTACTTGCTGACGAATTTTTGGGCCATAAACTCTCTCCCTCGCTGTGGGAGAGTCACGGCACCGCGATTTCCACACCTCATCCCAAGGCCAGGCGCGTTGCGCCGCTTGAAGTTCCACACGCGACGCGAGACGAAGGTGTTTCAGATCCCGTCCATCCGGCAGACCTCGCGGAAGCAGGGGGTGTGTCTGATGAACGACAGCCTGCTGGACTTGGTGAAGAAGCACATCGTGGCCCCGGAGGAGGCGATGGCGAAAGCGGTCTACAAGAGCGGGCTGGCGGCGATGTTCACCGCCAATGGGATCTGAGCAGAACGCTCTTGGAGGACCAACACCTGCGTGTCGCGAGGCGCGCCAATTACTGTCATCCAGCCGCAGGAACGGACCCACAGTGCGGGAAGCGTGGCGGCGAAGGGCCTTCCCTCGGACCACGCTTCCCGAAGGCTGCCCACTGGAAGGTCCTTCGCCTTGATGCTTTAGGTGCCGCGGACGATTTCTGAGGCTTAGGATGACAGATGGGGCGTGTTTGGTGAGAGGACTGTTGGTCGTTTGAATGCGGCCCCGACCTCTCCGGAGGACAGCTGTAAATGCCTCCGGAGCACATTGCAAATGCCTGCGGGGCATATTGCAAATGCTCCCCGGTGCCTACTCAAATGCTCCCCGATGCTTCGCGAAGCATCGCGGGTGCTTCGCGAAGCACTTCGGGGGTTGCTCAAATGCTCCGGAGGGCCTTTCGAAGCACTTTTCGACCTCTCCGGAGGTCATTCCGGTGTCTCTCAAAGCGCCGGGTGACCTTCGCAAAGGACACTCGGTGTCTCGTAAAACGCGGTTGTGACAGTTGTAAATGCTCGGGAGGCATTTGAGATAGCACCCGGGATGCTTCGCGAAGCATCGCGGATGCTTCCGGAAGCAGCGCGGGGTATTTGAGATAGCACCCGGGGTGCTTCGCGAAGCATCGCGGAGCATTTGAGATAGCGCCCGGGAGCATTTGAGATAGCACCGCGGGTGCTTCGGGAAGCACCGTGGAGCATTTGAGATAGCGACAGCGGCATGTCTGATGAACGACAGCCTACTGGAGCTGGTGGAGAAGCACATCATCGCCCGGGAGGCGCTGGCGAAAGGTCGACAAGAACAGCCTGGCGGCCATGTTTCACCGCCAATGGCATCTAGGAATGCGGCGGCGGGCGAGCCGCCGCATTCGTATGGTCACACGCTGCGCGTACCAAAGCGCCAGCTCGTCACTGCCGCACTGCCTAAGGATTTCTGCAACGTTTTGCTTCGCGGCGCCACTACTCCCCGGTAGCCGGTCCGCAGTCTCACCCACCAAGGTCAACGCAGCAATTGCACTGCAGGTTTTTCATGCACTCGAAGAGTGTCCCGGGGATTCGTTTGTTCTGTGCAGTAATTCTTCTCGTCGCCGGCGCATCTGTCGCGCAGGCCGACGACATCAGCGGCAAGTGGCTCGGAACGAACCACTCCGCAACCGTGTATTGCAGCGTTCCGCCGACGTCCAGCGGTCCGGCGGAAGTCGAGATCGCGCAGAGCGGCGATTCGTTCACCGGAACTTTTCTCTGGACGGTCGCGAACGCCACGATCTGCATCCCGACGACGATCATGACGGAGTATCTGCTCGACATCGCCGGAACGGTCGACGGCAACACGTTCGTAGCAGCCGTGTCGTATGCGGAGCACGGCTACATCGGCACGCTGACCGGCTCCGTGACCGGCAACGCGATGAGCTTCACGTTCATCATCCCGACCGATGAAGATCACGACGATCCAACGGAGCTCATCGATACGATCGTCACTGCCGAGTTGAGGCGCGTGCTTCCGGCGTCGGTCTCGACGGGCTCTCTCTGGCCGCCGAATCACAAGATGGTCGACGTCGGTCTCGGCACCGTTTCTTCATTCGTCATCTACAGCGATGAAGACGACGGCGCTTTGCCAGACGCTTCGGGCTCGCTGCTCCTGCGCGCGGAGCGCGCGGGCACAGGCGATGGCCGCGTCTATCTGATCGCGATCGCATCGGAGGCGGGCCCTGAGTGCCTCACCGTTGTCGTGCCGAAAAGCCAGAGCGCGGCGCACATCGCCTCGGTGAACGCGCAGGCCGCCACGGCCCTGTCGCAGTGCGCGTCACCGGCGGGATATTTCGTCATTGGAAACTGAAGAGCGAGGCGGGCGTTCGCGCCCGCCTCACTCACGTAGAATGCGCCTCCGTGCCCGTCCGCGCCCTCGTCATCGATGATTCCGCCTACAACCGCGTCACGCTGACGCGGATGCTGGAGACCGATCCGCGCATCACGGTCGTGGCCACGGCCGTGAACGGCGAGGACGGGATCAAGCAGGTGATGAAGCACCGGCCCGACGTCATCACGCTCGACCTCGAGATGCCGATCATGGACGGCTTCGCCTTCCTGCGCTGGCTGATGGTCAACCTGCCCACACCGGTGATCACGGTGTCGTCGAAGTCGAGCGACCGGAGCGTGTTCAAGGCCCTCGAGCTCGGCGCACTCGACTTCATCGCCAAGCCCGGCGGACGCGTCTCGCCGCGGCTGGAGGAGATCCAGCGCGACCTGGTCGCGAAGGCGCTGCAGATCGCCGACCTGCGTCTGGAGAACCTCAAGCCGCACGCCGAGGAGCCGGAGCCGCTGGAGATGTCGAAGGGTGTCGCGGTCGCGGGGACGAGCGCCGTCGATCTCGTGACCATCGGCTGCTCGACCGGCGGCCCGCCGGCGCTGACGCACGTCTTCCAGTCGCTGCCGCGGCTGCCGGTGCCGTTCGTCGTCGCGCAGCACATGCCGCCGACGTTCACGCGCCTCTTCGCGGAGCGCGTGAACAAGCTGGCCGCGTTCGAGGTGAAGGAAGCGGCGGACGGGGAGATGCTCGAGCCGGGGACCGTCTACATCGCGCCGGGCGGGCAGCAGAGCGAAGTGCGCCGCATCGCCGAGGGGCTGCAGGTGCGCGTCTTTCCGGCGGAGGCGGGCGACCTTTACGCGCCGTCCGTCGACCGGCTGTTCCGCACCGCCAGCGACGCGTGCCGCGAGCGGATGGTGGCGGTGATCATGACCGGGATGGGCGACGACGGCGCGGAGGCGATGCGCGTCGTGCGCGAGCGCGGCGGGCGGACGATCGCGGAGTCGAGCGAGAGCGCCATCATCTTCGGCATGCCGGCCGAGGCCATCAAGACCGGCGCGGTGGAAGAGGTGCTGCGGCTGCCGGAGATTCCGGTCGCGCTGCGGCGGCTGTGCACGATGTGACGGGGGCGTTGCTCGTTACTCGTTGCTCGTCCGGGGTGCGTTGTGGTGATGCCGGAAGTGTGTCGCGAATCCGAACGAGGGACGTTGCTCGTTGCTCGTCCGGGGGGCCTTGTCGTGTGGCCGGAAGGGTGTCGCGAATCCGAAAGGCCCCCCGAACGAGCCACGAGTAACGAGCAACGCGGTCGACGAGTAACGAGCCCCACTTCCTGTGCTACTCTCCCTCAGCTTTGTCAGGGTCCGACCAAACATGAGCGAAGAACAGAGAGCGGAGAAGTTCCTCGAGATCTTCAACAAGGGGAAGGAGTTCACGGAGGAGCTCATCCGTGAGAACCAGCGCCTGCGCTACCGCGTGGCGTCGCTCGAGACGGAGTCGCCGTCGATCTCCCCCGAGGAGCTGCAGCGGCTGCGCGACCAGGTCTCGCACCTCACCGAGGAGAACCGCCGCATCCAGCAGCGCTTCCGCGAAGTCGAGGAAGAGAACAAGGACTTCGCCAGCCGCTACATCGAGATCGAAGAGCAGAACAACAACCTGGCCAGCCTCTACGTGGCCAGCTACCAGCTCCACTCCACGCTCGACTTCCGGGAAGTCATCCAGATCGTGCAGGAGATCGTCATCAACCTGATCGGCGCGGAGGCGTTCGCCATCCTGCTGCTCGACGAGAAGACGAACGAGCTGAAGACCATCGCCTTCGAGGGTGACGACGTCATGTCCGGGCTCGGCCAGATCTCCACGCGCCTCGGCGAAGGGATCATGGGGACCGTCGCCAAGACGGGGGAGAGCTACTACATCAATCAGGACGTCGACGGCGGCGGGGCGATCTCGATCGACAAGCCGCTGGCCGCGGTCCCGCTCAAGATCAAAGAGCACGTCATCGGGCTGATCGTCATCTACAAGCTCCTGCAGCAGAAGGACTCGTTCACGGCCGTCGACTACGAGCTCTTCTCGCTGCTGGCCGCGCATGCGGCCACGGCCATCTTCTCGTCGAAGCTCTACTCGCAGTCCGAACGGAAGCTCAACACGATCCAGAGCTTCCTCGATCTGCTCACAACGACCGGTTAGTCAGAGAGAGGTCAAGAACAGCGTGGGGATGGAAAACGCGAATTTCCTGGTCGTCGAAGACTCGCCGACCATGCGCCAGTTGATCTCGTTTTCGCTGAAGCGTTTCAAGAACGCGAAGATCATCGAAGCCGTCGACGGCGTGGACGCGCTCAAGAAGCTGTCCGGTCCGGAGAAGATCGACCTGATCCTGACCGACATCAACATGCCGGTCATGGACGGGCTCAAGCTCGTCTCGCTGGTCCGCCAGAACGCGGTGCTCAAGAACATCCCGATCATCATCATCACCACGGAAGGCGCCGAGGAGGACCGCGAGCGCGGCCTGGCCCTCGGCGCGAACGCCTACATCTCCAAGCCGATCCAGTCGTCGCACCTGATCAAGACGATCAGCGAGCTCCTGAGCGTATAGGGCGCGTATGCCTCTCGGACGGCTGCTGTTTCGGTCGCTCCCGCGGAAGCTGAAGGAGGCGCTCACCGCGACCCGGATGCGGTGGTTCGAACGCGTCTCTCTAGACGGGTACTTCGATCATATTGTCCCTGACACTCCGCGCGACTGGGAGGCGCAGAGCCGGCGCGACGCCGCGGCGCATCAGTACTACGGCCTCGCACCGACTCCCTCGTTCACCAACCGAGCCGAGTACAAGAAAAAGATCGCTTGGGATCTCGACAGGATCCGCCACGATCTGCGCCGGCGCCTCGGCGTGATGCTTTATACATACGGCGTAGAGGGGTACGACGAAAAGGCCATGGCTGAGGTCTGCGACCGGTTGTGGATGCGGACCTCGCGGCCACTGAACATCATGGACGTTCTGTGGGCGGTCACGATGCTACCCATCGTCCATCAGACGACCAAGCACATCGGCATGCCGTCGACGGTGATGACCACTCGCGGGGAGCGCGGCTTGCCGGTGGTCGTTCTCACCTCGTTTTTCAATGACATGCTGTTGTTCATGGCCACCCTGATGGTGCGGCGAACCGTCAGGAGCGTTGGGCCGCAGCACTTTCGGCTCCGCGAAGAGCGCGAGGACATCGTCGAGTTGCAGAGTCACGCGCGCATGCTTCTTTATCTCACTGGCATCTGGATCGCTGGGGAGCCGTACGCGAAGCTACGCGACGAAGATGACAAGACGAAGCAGTACGTGATGGAGAGACCGGAATCCGAGCCCGCGATCGGCAGCTTGATCGCCTCGGTAAAGTCGGGATGGTGCGCGTTCGAGGCGCTTCACGAGTTCGGACACATCGTGTTCGGCGACTGGCTGCGGCCTGCGGAGACCTGGACACTTCAGGAGGAAATTTGTGCCGACCGCTTCGCGGCGGCGTGCCTCGCACTGGAGCAGGACTCGACGACGAAGGTCTGGATGCTCGCCGGTGCCGTGGCGATCCTGAACGTCATCGGAGTGGCCGAACACGTGTACCAGTGCACCAGCCCCGTTCACTCGCGCGCTGTCGATCGCGCCGCAACGCTCCAGCAAACCGTCTTCCCACTGTTCACGAGCGAGGAGCGCGAGTTGTTCGTCGTCGCGTTGCAGATGGAGTTGCTGCCGAAGTTTGCGTATATTTACGCCGATCAGTTCAGCCTCGACTAAGAGCAGAAGATGGCTCGTCTGTTTCGTGACTATCAGGCGGATCTCCGGCGCTACCTTGCGGACGAGTTGCGGCCGTCGTCGGGCGACTCGGCGGTTGTGCTGGCCGGCGCGCTGACGGCACGCGTGTCGTTCGGGTCTGGCGGCAGACAGGCTTTCAGCCTCAGCGTCTGCCATGAAGGCGTGACGGGAATCCGGTTCGACCTCTGGGCCGCACTGGGAGCCGCCGTTGGTCTCGTGGCAGGTATCGTCGGTGCGCATCCCGTGGCAGCAACGGCATCCGTTCTGGCGTGTCTCATCGCGCTCCGCGGCGTTCGACGGCCGGTCAGCGATCTCGAAGCGACGTTGCTTTACGTTTTGCACTGTCACGATCGTGCCTCGACGGTTCCGCGGCTCGTCGCGGCTGTGCAGAGCCGGCTGCCGCGCGGAGAAGGGGAGATCCGCGACGCGCTCGAAGAACTGAAGGCGACGAACGCAATCGACGTTGTCCGCGACCGCGTCACGCTCAACGAGTTTGTCGATCTCACGTACACGCCTCTGCCGCCGCGGTAGCCACTGAGAGTTTCGCCGCTTGACGGTTACGTAACACTTCCTACCGCCATGCCCACTTCATCCACTGACAATCAAGACGATCAGCGTGCTCCTGTCGGGTCTGAGCGCCCACGTTCCCCCTTCAGCGCTTCTTCCTCGGCGGTTTCCCCTCGACGACCACCGCCCCCACGTTCTCGTGCGGGATGATGCGGGTGAAGTTCGTCTTGCGGTCGTAGAGAAAGAGGAACTGGCCGGTCGTGCCGACCACCGTGCCGGTGAAGACCGCGCTCGTGCCCGCCATCTCCACCCTCACCGTGCGCCGCTTGCCGGCCCGGATGGCGTTCCAGACCCGCTCGGCGTACTCCGCGGTAAAGGCGAAGGACCAGAGGGCGATGGCCATGACGCTGATGACGCGCATGAACTTCCTGGAGAACTCCTGCACGCGCGGATCGGGCGGCTTGGCGTTCGGGCGGGCGAGCTTCTTCCCGAGCCAGCGCGCGCCGCCCATGTACGCCGAGTAGAGGGGGATGGGGAGGAGGCTGATGAAGACCACCAGCGGCTCGCGGAAGGGGACGAGCAGAAAGTCCGCCGCCTGCGCGTAGTAGAGGATGTTGATGTTGAAGCGGCGGTAGAGCCACCACTCGTACATCATCCCGATGGCGATCAGCAGGACGTAGACGACGGTCAGGGCGAGCCCGGAGTGCTCGCGCAGCAGCTCCCGGTACGGGCGTTTCGGTTCAGCGTCCACCATTCAGTTGTAACACCTGGCGCGGGCTATTGACCATTCATGTAAACTGCCGCCTCGACATGCCCCACTTCATCACTGACAAATGCATCGGCTGCTCGGTCTGCGAGATCAAGTGCCCGACGAACACGATCTGGGGCGAGAGCAAAGGGCAGTACTACATCCATCCGGAGCGCTGCATCGACTGCTCCGTGTGCGGCATCTACTGCCCGGTCGACGCCATCCAGAACCAGCACGGCGACCTGATCCCGCGCATCAAACCGAAGGACATCCCCAAAGCCGAGGTCATCAAGGACCTCTGCACCGGCTGCGAGTTCTGCGTCGACATCTGCCCGTTCGAGTGCATCCGCATGATCGACGCGGACGACGAGACGCTGGCCAACCACTACAAGATCGCCTTCGTCGAGAAGAACAAGTGCGTAGCCTGCCGCCTCTGCGAAAGCGTCTGCGACAAGGACTCCATCGTCGTCCCCGACGCCCCGACGCAGCTCAAGACGTACCTGCCGGACTTCGTGGTGATGGGAACTGGCCGCTGAGGCGGGATTGAGGATTGAGAATTGAGGATGAAGGATTGAAAGACCCCGCCCCCGAGAATCCTCAATCCTCAATCCTCAATCCTCAATCCGCCACGTCGGCCGACGTTCCGAAGGAATCCTCCCGCGCCATCCTCTTCCAATTCGTAATCTTCCCCCTCGGCGTGGTGGCCATCGCCGTGGGGATCTTCTTTCTGTTCGGGAAGCTCGCCTCGGATGAGCAGAGTGTTCCGGACTATCTGAACGAGGTGCAGTCGGGGGGGCGGCGGGAGCGGTGGCAGGCGGCGTATCAGCTGTCGCAGCTCATCAACGCGGGGGAGGCCAAGAAGTACCCCAACCTGGTCAACGACATCGGCCGGGTCTACACCAGCGCCAAGACCGACGACCCGCGCATCCGCCAGTACCTCTCCATGGTCCTCGGCAACCTCGGCGACCGGCGGGCCACGCCGCTTCTGGTTGACGGCCTGAAAGACCAGTCCCCCGACACGCGCATCTACGCCGCCCTCGGGCTGGGACGCCTCCGCGACCCTGCCGCGGTGCCGGCGCTCCTGAACGCGTTCGCGACTGATGAGCGCGACATCCGCAAGGCGACGGCCTACGCCCTCGGCGAGATCGGCGATCCGCGCGCGGTGCCGGCGCTGGCCGTCGCGCTGCAGGACCCGATCGCCGACGTGCGCTTCAACGCCGCCATCGCCCTGGCCCGGTTCGGCGACACGCGGGCCATCGGCGTCCTGCGGGAGATGCTCGACCGCAAACGGCTCGACGGGATCGCCGGGATGCGGCCCGACCAGAAAGACGAGACCATCCTCGCGGCCATCCCGGCGCTCAAAAAAATCGCCCCGGTGGAGGCCCCGAAGCTCCTCGGTCCACTCGCGCAGAGCGACTCCTCGCTGCAGGTACGATCGGCGGCCAAAGAAGCCCTCGCGAAGCCTTGACTCGCTTTCCGTTTTCACCGATAGTAGCGCGCACCGCAGCGTCTTCGCAAATTCGCCAAATGTCTGAGCAAATCACGCCTTATCAGGTGGCTCCGAAGACCCCGCTCGCCGGGAGCGCGGCGTCGGAGATCCGCGAACAGGGGGAGATCACCCGCCGCAGTTTCCCGATCGCGCTGACCACCGCCTGGGTGGCCCTCGCGGCGGCGGTCGGGGGACTGACGGGCATCTTCGTCCGTTTTCTGTTCCCCAACGTCCTCTTCGAGCCGGTGCAGAAGTTCAAGGCCGGCCTGCCGGGCGACTACTCGGTCGGTGAAGTGGACGAGCGGTGGAAAGACAAGTTCGGCATCTGGATCGTGCGCACCGAGGACCAGATGTATGCCCTCGACACCACGTGCACGCACCTCGGCTGCACGCCGAACTGGCTACCTTCCCAGAATAAGTTCAAATGCCCCTGCCACGGCAGCGGGTATTACAAGACGGGCATCAACTTCGAGGGACCTGCGCCGCGCCCCCTCGAGCGCGCCAAGATCATGATCGACCCGGCCGACGGCCAGATCCTGATCGACAAGTCGCAGAAGTTCTTCGGAGAGCGCGGGGAGTGGACCAATCCTGATTCATTTTTGAAGTTGTAAGGTCAGCGGTCAGCTGGCAGCTCGCAGCTGGCAGGAGCGACCGAAGATCCCTGGAGATCTGAAGCACACCGTGGCCGGGCGGCGGCCTCCTGAGAGCTAACAGCTGACAGCCGCGAGCTGACGTAACAGGGGAGATGGATGACACTGAAGCAGGTCCAGGAAGGCATCGTCAACTCGCAGGTCTGGAAGTCCGTCTTCCGGGTTGGCATCCCCAACACGAACCGCAAGCGCGTCCTGGCCGTCCTCGGCTCCCTGATCCTTCACCTGCATCCCGTCAAAGTCCGCCGCTCCGGCGTGCGCATGTCGTACACCTGGTGCATGGGCGGGACGTCGTTCTTCCTCTTCCTCGTCGAGACGGTCACCGGCCTGCTGCTGATGTTCTACTACCGGCCGACCATCGAGTACGCCTTCACGGACATCATGGACCTGCGGGAGCAGGCGCCGTTCGGGATCATGCGCGAGATGCACCGCTGGGGTGCCCACGCCATGGTCATCGCGGTCTGGCTGCACATGTTCCGGGTCTTCATGACCGGCTCGTACAAGCCGCCCCGTGAGTTCAACTGGAACGTCGGCGTCATCCTGCTCGTCCTCACCCTGCTTCTCTCGTTCACGGGATACCTGCTCCCGTGGGATCAGCTGGCCATCTGGGCCATCACGGTCGGATCGAACATGGCTCGCGCGTCCCCCGGTGCCGGCACCGAGGGGCCCATGTCGAGTCTCATGAAACTGGGGGACGTGCCGCTGATTCACGCCGGCGACGACGCGCGATTCGCGCTCATTGCCGGCCGGAGCATCGGCGCGGCCACGCTGCTGCGCTTCTACGTGCTGCACTGCATGGTCATCCCCCTGGCGGCCGGCTTCCTCATGGCCATCCACTTCTGGCGCGTGCGAAAAGATGGAGGGATCTCCGGTCCGCTGTAGGCGGACGGAGCGTACGCGATGACGTTCATCAAAAACTTCGTCAACGTCCTTTCCATCGCGTCGATCTCGTTCATCCTCCTATCCGCCATCTTCTTCATGATCGTCTACTTCAACCTCATGAACGGGAGGCTGAAGGAGAAGACGGGGATCGCCTTCATCGTCTTCGGGGCGATCTGCCTGGTGGCCGGGATCTTCGTCAAGCCGCTGCTCTATCTGGCCATCGCCTACTTCCTGATCATGTGGGCGCTGGCGCACCTGGGGGGGCGGCTGTGGGACGGCAAGGTCGGCAAGTGGATGCTGATCATCGGCGCGATCGCCTTCGGCCTCTCGCTGCTCGACCACAACTTCTACCTGATCGCCGCGAAGCCGGACAACGTGCCGATCGCGGCGATGATCTTCCTCCTCGGCATCTTCACGTGGATCGCCCTCAAGAAGGCGTACTACAACGACCAGGCCATCCTGGCCGGCGGCATCCCGTACGAGAAGACCGAATCCGACGAGAAGCTCTTCACCTGGCCCGATCTCGTTTACACCGAGCTGCTGTGCATGATCGCGCTGACGATCGTCATGGTCGTCTGGTCCATCGGGCTGCGTGCGCCGCTCGAAGAAGCCGCCAATCCGACGACGTCGCCGAACCCCGCGAAAGCGCCGTGGTACTTCCTCGGCCTGCAGGAGATGCTGGTCTACTTCGACCCGTGGCTGGCGGGCGTGGTCCTGCCGACGCTGATCGTGGTCGGGCTGATGGCCATTCCGTACATCGATACCAACCCGAAGGGCAACGGCTACTACTCCTTCCGCGAGCGCAAGTGGGAGATCGGTCTCTTCCTCTACGGCTTCCTCGTGCTCTGGTCGTTCCTCATCATCACGGGGACGTTCCTGCGCGGTCCGAACTGGAGCTTCTACGGCCCCTACGAGTACTGGGACCCGAACAAGCTGGAGCCGCTGGTCAACATCAATCTCTCGGAGCTCTTCTGGGTGAAGATGCTGGCCATGCCGCTGCCGAAGCTCTGGCTGATCCGCGAGGCGCCCGGGATCATCGTGGTCCTGCTCTACCTCGGCCTGCCGATCGTGCTGGCACTCGGCCCTTTCCGCCGTTTCTACCTGAAGATGGGCGCGGCGCGGTATTACGTCGGCGCGTACCTGTTCCTGACCATGATGTCGCTGCCGATCAAGATGGTTTTGCGGTGGCTCTTCAACCTGAAGTACCTGGTGAACATTCAAGAGATCTTCCTGAATATTTAGCTCTTGGCTGTTGGCTCTTAGCTCTTAGGAGCTACGGGCCGCAGCACGAGCATGGTAAAGACGACCGGAACTCCTAAGAGCAAACAGCCAACAGCTAAGAGCTAATCTTGAAACCGCAAGAGCCGATACCGCACAACTACCCGATGAGGAAGCTGAACCTCATCTTCGCGCTGACCAGTCTCGGTCTGCTCGCGACGACCGGGGCCATGGTCTTCTACGACTACGTCCGCGGGTGGAAGTGGTTCCAGCTCGAGTTCAACCGCATCGTGGAAGAGCGGATCAACGAGCAGCTCAGCGTCGTCAACGACGCCGAGCGCAAGCGGCAGCTGGCCGCGCTCGAGAAAGAGAACCGCGAGGGCCAGATCGAAGTGGCCCGCAACCGCAACGCCTACGTCGAGGCCCAGAAGGACCTCGAGAGCTGGGAAGGGCGGCACTACGCGGCCGACCAGGACTACCGTTTCGCCAAGGCCCTCCTCGACGCCAAACGCTACGAGGTCGAGGCGGCCCTGACCCAGCACCGCGGAGACCTGCGCGAGAAGCGCCGCGAGTACGACGAGCTGACCGAGCGCGTCAACCGGCTCAATCTCGTCCTGCAGCAGGTCACCCGCGACCGCGACGGCGCGGCCGCGCGCGTCGAGCGGTTCCTGACGCGCATCAACGAGGTCGAAGAGCGTCGCAAGGAGATCACGACCGACATCGACCTGCTGAACAAGCAGCTCCGCGCCGTGACCATGAAGTCGCCCAACAACGCGATCCTCAACGCGCCGATGCTCGACTTCATCAACCCGACCCTCAAGATCGATCAGGTCGTGCTCAACGACCTCTTCATCGAGATGAACTACATGTCGGTGCCGCGCGTCGACCGCTGCCAGACGTGCCACCGCGCCATCGACCGCCCCGGCTTCGAGTCGAAGAAGGAAGCGGAACGCCTGCTGACCGAGCTGCGCCGGAACCTCGACAAGAACCTGATCGAGCCCTCCCGCCGCGCCGACGCCGAGGAGCGCGTGGCGCTGCTCGAGAAGACGGTCGCGGCCAAGCAGGACATCCTCAATCCGTTCCGCACCCATCCCAATCTGGACATGTTCGTCGGCTCCTCGTCGCCGCATCCGCTGCTCGAGTACGGCTGCACGGTCTGCCACCGCGGGCAGGACCGGGCCACGGAGTTTGGGCGTGCCGGCCACACGCCGATGAGCAAGCGGATGGAGAACCGCTGGAGGAAGGTGAAGTTCCCGCTCTTCCCCGGCAACTGGGACTACAAGAAACGCAACTGGGGCTACCAGGTCAACCCGTTCCTCGACACGCCCATGTACCCGCGCGAGCACAGCGAGGCGGGCTGCGTGAAGTGCCACGCCGGCCAGGTCGACGTGGAAGGCGTGGAGCGCATCAACAAGGCCACGCACATGGTCGAGCTGCTCGGCTGCCACGCGTGCCACAAGATCAACAACTGGCGCTTCACCGACCTGCAGAAGCCCGGCCCGGCGCTGGACGGCATCGCCGAGAAGACCACGCCGGAGTGGGCGTTCCGCTGGATCGCCAGCCCGCAGCGTTTCCGCTCCACGACGCGCATGCCGGCCTTCTTCTACCAGCGCAACATGATCGGTCCCTCGGTGCCGGCGGCCGAGCGCGCCCAGAACATCAAGTATCAGGACGCCGAGATCCACTCGATCGTCACCTATCTCTTCTCCAAGTCGACGCGCCGCCAGTGGCCGGCCGGCCCGGCCGGCGATGCCGGCCGCGGCAAGGAGCTGGTCGAGTCGATCGGCTGCATGGGCTGCCACATCGCGCAGGACGCGGTGAAGGACGAGAAGTCGGGTGCGATGCGCGTGGCGCGCCGCGACGACTTCCCGAACGAGCGCCACTTCGGCTTCAACCTGACCGGCGTCGGCACGAAGACCAATCCGAACTGGGTCTTCAACTGGGTCAAGAACCCCAAGGCCTACGACCCGCAGGCGCCGATGCCGAGCCTGCGCCTCTCCGATCAGGAAGCGGCCGACGTCACCTCGTACCTGATGGCGCTGCAGAAGCCGCGCTTCATGGAGCAGCCCATCCGCCCGCCGGACGTGCAGGCCGTTCGCGAGCTGACCAAGGGCTACCTCATCAACACGATGACGGACCAGGACGCCGAGGCGCGGCTCCGCAAGATGCCGCTCCGCGCCCAGCTCGAGTTCCTCGGCCAGCGCAGCATCGAGAAGTACGGCTGCTACTCCTGCCACGACATCCGCGGCTTCGAGGGCCTCAAGCCGATCGGCACCGAGTTGACCACCGAAGGGTCGAAGAACATGCACCTCTTCGACTTCGGCTTCTTCGGCGACGCCACGCACACGCACGGATACAAGGCCGAGGACGGGAAAGAGGAGCACGTGCTCCACACCGTCCCGTCGTGGATCTACAACAAAGTGCGCAGCCCGCGCGTGTACGACGACCGCCGCACCAAGCCGTACAACGACAAGTTGAAGATGCCCAACTTCTACCTCTCGCCGGACGAGGCGCAGATGATCACCAGCGTGATCCTCGGCCTGACGAAGGAGAAGGTGGGGGAGAACCGCCTGGCCGCGCGCGACCCGCGCAGCCGTCAGGCGGAAGAAGGGCGCAAGCTCATCTCGCAGAACAACTGCCGCGCGTGTCACATCGTGAACCGCCGCGGCCGGGCCATCGCCCCGCTCATCGCCGACGAGAACTTCCTCCCGCCGGACCTCACGCCGCAGGGCGAGCGGGCCCAGTCGCCCTGGCTCTTCAACTTCCTCAAAGACCCGACCGTGATGAAGGTCCGTCCGTGGATGCGCGTGCGCATGCCGACGTTCCAGTTCACCGACCAGCAGGCCGCGACGCTCGTGGCCGGCTTTGCGGCCGAGGGGAACGAACAGCAGTTCGACACGCACCAGTTCCTGACGCCGTCCGCGCAGAACGTCGCCATCGGACGGGAAGTGTTCAACATGCTGCGCTGCCAGCAGTGCCACTCCCTGACGCAGGTCGATCCGGCCAACCCGCCGATCCCCAACGTGGCCGACACGCAGTCGCTGGCGCCGAACCTGACGCTGTCGAAGATCCGCCTGCGCCACGACTGGGTGGCGGACTGGATCCGCCGTCCGGATGAGATGATCCCGGGCACGCGCATGCCGACCAACTTCCCGCGCGACCCGCAGACCGGCGGCTTCCAGTCGCCGCTGGCCATGGCCATGGACTCGCCGCAGTTCGCCGCGCAGAAGGCGGCCCTGCTCCCGTACTTTGAGAACGAAGAAGCCCTGAAGAAGACCATGGGCGACGCGGTCGCGCTGACGAACTACATGCGCGACTACATCTGGTCCATCGGCATCGACCGCATGCGTGCGGCCGGCGCCGTGCAGACGCCGCTCCGCCCCGTACCGACGCAACCACAACCCAGCACCCCGCGGGCGCCCGCCTCGCTCGAGACGCGCCTGCGTTGACGCCAAAGGAGAAATGATGTCGCTCAGGAAGCACCTCAACCTGCTGTTCATGCTCATGCTCGTCCTCGCCGTTGCGTGCGGAGGCGGGAAGGAAGTCGTCGACGAAGAAGAGCTCGGCGAAGACGATCAGGCCCTGCAGACCGCGGCCGCCGAGAACACCGGTGGCGCATCGTCCGGCACGCCGGCCGCCACGACCGCGGCCGTGGCCGACGCGGCGACGCTCGCCGGCATGGTGAAGTTCGAAGGCGCCGCGGCGAAGATGCCGGCCATGCAGATGGCCGCCGACCCGTTCTGCGCCTCGCAGCATCCGACTCCGCAGCCGGACGAGGAAGTGGTCGTCGGTCCGGGCGGCGAGCTGGCCAACGTCATCGTCTACGTGAAGAACGCCCCCGCGGGCGCTCCGAACACGACGCCGGCCGTCCTCGACCAGAGGGGCTGCAAGTACATCCCGCACGTCACGGCGGTGCAGGTCGGCCAGCCGATCCAGATCAAGAACAGCGACAACACGCTGCACAACGTGCACGCCATGCCCAAGACGAACTCGCAGTTCAACGAGGGGCAGCCGGTCAAGGACATGGTCTCGACCAAGAAGTTCGACAAGGTGGAGATGGAGCCGTTCCGCATCAAGTGCGACGTGCACGGCTGGATGAAGTCGTACATGGCCGTCCTCCCGCACAGCTACCACAGCGTCTCGCAGATGAACGGCCAGTTCTCAATCGCCAACCTCCCGCCGGGCAACTACACGCTCGTCGCGTGGCACGAAAAGTACGGCCAGCAGGAGCAGCAGGTCACCGTCGGCCCGAAAGAGCAGAAGCAGGTGACGTTTACGTTCAAAGGATAGCTGGCAGCTCGCAGCGCGCAGCTCGCAGGAGAACCTGAGGGCGGCGGGCCTGAGAGCTGACAGCTGCGAGCTGATAGCTGAGAGCTGAACCAGGGAGGCACATGCCACCGCAACGACAAATCCGAGTCGGCAACCAATGGATGCGCGCCAAAGACGCGCAGCGCGCGCTCGAAGAAGCCTTGCGCGTGCAGCGCGAGGAAGAATCGGCGCACGGGCCGCATCAGTCGTTCATCAGCAAGTACGTCTTCTCGATCGACCACAAGTGGATCGGGATCCAGTACGGCATCACGTCGCTGACGTTCCTGCTGATCGGCTTCTCGATGATGCTGCTGATGCGCTATCAGCTGGCCTGGCCGGGCAAGCCGTTCCCGATGTGGATCGCCAATTTCCTCGGCGCTTCCAACGCGCCGGGCGGCGTGATGCTCCCCGAGTTCTACAACCAGCTCGGCGCCATGCATGGCACGGTCATGGTCTTCCTGGCCATCGTCCCGCTCGCGGTGGGCGCCTTCGGCAACTACCTCGTGCCGCTCATGATCGGCGCCCCCGACATGGCCTTCCCGAAGCTCAACATGATGAGCTACTGGATGTACCTGCCGGGCGGCCTGCTGATGATGTCCAGCTTCTTCATCCCGGGAGGCGCGCCGAACTCCGGGTGGACGTCGTACCCGCCGCTCTCGGTCATCGCCACCCACGGCCAGACCATCTGGATCCTGGGCATGATCCTCCTGATCACGTCCTCGCTGCTCGGGTCGGTCAACTTCATCGTCACCATCTTCCAGTTGCGGGCGAAGGGGCTGACGTTCATGCGCCTGCCGTTCTTCGTCTGGGCGCAGCTCATCACCTCGTTCCTCCTCCTGCTGGCCTTCCCGCCGCTGGAGGCCGCGGCCATCCTGCAGCTCATGGATCGCGTCGGCGGCACGAGCTTCTTCATGCCCAGCGGCCTGGTCGTCAGCGGTGCGCCGCTCGAGGTGGCCGGCGGCGGCAATCCGCTGCTCTGGCAGCACCTGTTCTGGTTCCTCGCACACCCCGAGGTCTACGTGCTCATCCTGCCGGGCATGGGCATCATCTCGGAGGTCATCGCCAACAACACCCGCAAGCCGCTCTGGGGCTACAAGTCGCTGGTCGGCGCGGGCGTGTTCCTCGGCTTCATGTCCTTCGTGGTCTGGGCGCACCACATGTTCCTCACGGGCATGGGCACGGCCATCAGCGCCTTCTTCCAGACCACCACGATGATCATCTCCATCCCCTCGGTGATCATCCTGACCGCGTTGCTCATATCACTCTGGGGCGGGTCCATCCGGTTTACCGTCCCGATGCTCTTCGCGCTGGCGTTCCTGCCGATGTTCGGCATCGGCGGACTGACCGGCCTGCCCCTCGGGCTGGCCGCCGCCGACATCCACCTGCACGACACCTACTACGTCATCGGCCACTTCCACTACGTCGTGGCGCCGGGGACGATCTTCGCCATGTTCGCCGGCATCTACTACTGGTTCCCGAAGGTGACCGGCCGGCAGATGAACGAGAAGCTCGGCAAGCTGCACTTCTGGGGCTCGCTGATCTTCATCAACGGCGTGTTCGCGCCGATGTTCATCCAGGGCCTGGCCGGCGTGTCGCGCCGGCTGTACGACGGCGGCGCGCAGTACGTGCACGCCAAGCCGGTCCTGCACACGAACGTCTTCATGTCCATCTCGGCGTTCCTGCTCCTCGCGGCGCAGGTGCCGTTCATCTTCAACTTCTTCTACAGCATCGCCAAGGGACGCCGCGTGACCTCGAACGTGTGGGATGCCACGACGCTCGAGTGGTCCGCGACGACCTCGCCGCCGCTCGCGCACGGCAACTTCGCCGTCGCCCCGGTGGTCTACCGCGGACCGTACGAGTACAGCGTGCCCGGACATCCGACCGACTTTTTCCCGCAGAGCGAGCCGGATGAAACACTGCCGGCTCCGGCGACGACAGGCGGCGGGCTGCTGCCCGCGGGCGCGGTCGCGCAGAAGGAGATCTGATGGACGCCCACGCTGGTACTCTCGATCCGCACGCGCACGCCGGTGCCGATCACCACGAGATCGAGATCCCGTACACCGTTCACTCGCGCCCCGACACGGGCGTCTACAACGGCAAGCTCGGGATCTGGCTCTTCCTCGCCTCCGAGGTCATGCTCTTCGGCGCGCTCTTCTCGACGCTGATTCTGCTCCGCACCAGCGCGCCGAACTGGCCGAGGGGACAGGACATCCTGAACGTTCCCCTGGCCACGCTGAACACGTTCGTGCTCATCGCCTCGTCGGTCACGGTGGTCCTGGCCTGGGCCAACTTCCGGCTCGGCAACCTGAAGAAGGGGAAGCTCTGGCTCTTCGTCACGCTGCTGTGCGGCTTCGGTTTCATGATCATCAAGTCGATCGAGTACACCACCAAGATCTCGCACCATCTCGTTCCGGCCACGAACAACTTCTACGCGACGTACTACGTCATGACCGGCCTGCACGGACTGCACGTCCTCGGCGGGATGATCGTCTTCGCGTACCTGATCCTGACGGCGAACAAGTGGTACGGCGAGAAGCGCGAGCAGTTCACCAACCGGGTCGAGGTGACCGGCCTCTACTGGCACTTCGTCGACCTGGTCTGGATCTTCCTGTTCCCGATTCTGTATCTCCTGTAGGAGCGTGAAATGACCGACACGGCTATTCCGCACGAGCACTCGGAAGGGAATCCGCACCAGCACGCCGGCGGCCCGCCGAAGGAGCGCTTCGCGGAGGACGAGCACCCGACCCACAGCCACGACCACGATCCGGCGCACGACAACAGCCCCGAGGCCATCAGCAAAGAGATTCGCAAATACATGATCGTGTTCGGCGCGCTGGCCGTGCTGACCCTCATCACCGTCGGCATCAGCCGGCTCCACCTGCCGACGTGGCAGGCCATCGCCCTCGGGCTGGCCGTGGCCACCGTGAAGGGCACGCTGGTCGCGGCGTTCTTCATGCATCTGCTCTCCGAGAGAAAGCTGATCTACGCCGTGCTCGTGCTGACGGTGTTCTTCTTCGGCGTCATGATCTGGGGCCCGTGGCATCACCGCAACAACGCCGCGGACGTCTGGCCCGGCTACGATGTCAACGCCAGCCATCCTTCCCCGCCGACGCCGACCGAAACGCACGGCACCGCGGGATCGGGACACTAGTCATGTCACTGCGCGCCTTCCACATCGTCTTCGTCGTCGTGACCATCGTGCTGTCGCTGTACGTGGCGTTATGGGGCATTCGCGAGTTCACCGAGCAGCGCAGCGCCACCGCGCTGACCCTCGGCGTGCTCTTCCTGGCGATGGCGGTGGGGCTGATGATCTACGGGAAGAAGGCGTTCGCGAAGTTGAGGGACCTGCCGTGATCCGCGGTCTCGCCGTTGCGCTCGCGCTGGTTCTCTTCGTCGCACCCGAGGCGCTGGCCTGCGCCGTCTGCTACGGTGCGCCCGGCGATCCGCTGGTCAAGGGCGCCAACAACGGCATTATGTTCCTGCTGATCGTCATCGGACTGGTGCAGATCGGATTCGTTGCAATGTTCTGGAGCTTCTGGCGGAGATCGCGCGCACAGCGCAGCGTCCGGGAGCAGCTCCGTGTGATTGAGGGGGGATCGCGCTGATGAAGGAGTTCCTCGATTCCTGGATGCCTCCGAACTACTCGGCTCATGGAGGCGAGCTCGATGCGCTCAACCTGTACGTGCACTGGCTCATGCTCATCCTCTTCATCGGATGGGGGTTGGTGTTCGCGTTCATGCTGATGCGCTTCCGCGCTTCGAAGCACAAGACCGCGTCGTACCACGGCACCAAGTCGCACGTGTCGAAGTGGGCCGAGATCGGCGTGTTCGCCATCGAGTGCATCCTGCTCTTCGGCATCTCAATCCCGGCCTGGTCGCGCTGGACGCGGCGCCCCGAGGCGGCGAAGAACCCGCTCGAAGTGCGGGTGGTGGGGGAGCAGTTCGCGTGGAACGTTCACTATCCGGGGCCGGACAACATCTTCGGCCGCACCGGCGCGAAGTTCGTGACCTCGTCGAACCCGCTGGGCATCGACCCGGCCGATCCGCACGCCGCGGATGACATCGCCTCGCTCAACCAGCTCCACCTGCAGGTCAACCGCGACGTGGTCATACGCCTGACCTCGAAAGACGTCATCCACAGCTTTTCGCTGCCCTATATGCGCGTGAAGCAGGACACCATTCCTGGAATGGAAATCCCTGTACACTTCAAGCCGTTGAAGGTCAGCGGCGGACCTGAGCCGTGGGAAATCGCCTGCGCCCAGCTCTGCGGTCTCGGCCACTACCGGATGAAGGGTCAGTACCACGTCGAGTCGAAGGCCGACTTCGACAAGTGGCTGTCCGAGCAGATCCCCGTGGTGACCAGTATCTCCGGAACATGAAAGCCCTTGAGCCCATCAGAAACCCCCAACTGAATCAGACCCCTGTCTGGCTGCGCCGCTTCACCAAGCTCGTCGCCCTCTCGACTCTGTTTCTGATCTTCGCCGGAGCCATGGTCACCTCGACCGGCTCCGGCCTCGCCGTCCCCGACTGGCCGAACACCTACGGCTGGTTCATGTTCGCCTTCCCGCTGAGCAAGATGGTCGGCGGGATCTTCTACGAGCACGGCCACCGCATGATCGCCAGCACGGTCGGCTTCCTCTGCATCATCCAGGCGATCTGGCTGCAGCGCCGCGAGCCGCGCCGCTTCGTCCGCCGCCTCGGCTGGCTCTCGCTGGCCGCGGTCATCGTGCAGGGGCTCCTCGGCGGCATCACCGTGCTCCTGCTGCTGCCGAAGGCCGTGTCGGTGTCGCACGCCGCCCTGGCCGAGATCTTCTTCTGCATCAACGTCTCGATCGCCTTCTTCACCTCGCGCTGGCACACGACCCTCTCCACGATGGAGAAGGGCGACGCGCCGGTGAAGATGGCTTGGGGCCTGACCGCCATCGTCTTCGCCCAGATCTTCGCCGGCGCGGTGATGCGTCACCTCGGCGCCGGCCTGGCCATCCCTGATTTCCCCCTGTCGTTCGGCCGCGTCATCCCCGTGTTCGCCACGCCGGAAATCGTCTCCGCGTTCGTGCATCGCGTGGGGGGCTTCGTCGTAGCCGCGTCGGTGATCGCCATGGCGGTCCGCCTGCTGCGCTACGAGAAGACGCACCCGCTGCGCGGCCTGGCCAACCTGCTGCTGGTCGTCGTGGCCGGACAGGTCATGCTCGGCGCATACGTGATCTGGAGCGGCAAGCAGCCGCACATCACCAGCCTGCATGTGATGACCGGCGCCGCCACGCTGGCCCTGTCCGTCATCCTCACGCTTTCCGCGCGCACGCTGGCGTGGAAGAAGGCGCGCACCGATGAGCGGGCGTCGCTGATCGAGGTCACGGCGTGACGTCGATCCCGATCGAGGCCCGTCCGGGATTCGGCGCGCTGACGCGCGATTACCTCGAGCTGTCCAAGTCCCGCATCGTGTTCATGGTCGTCATCACGACCGTGGCCGGCTTTCTCTTCGCCGCGAAGACGGTCGATCCGATCCTGCTGCTGCATACGCTGATCGGCACGGCCCTCGTCGCCGCCGGCACGAACGCGCTCAATCAGTACGTGGAGCGCGAGCACGACGCGAAGATGCACCGCACCCGCACCCGCCCGCTTCCCGGCGGACGGATCACGCCGCGCGCGGCGCTCGTCTTCTCTTCCGCGATCTCCGTCATCGGCACGCTCTACCTCGGCCTGCTGGTCAACTGGCTGACCGCGTTCCTCGGCGCCTTCACGCTGACCAGCTACATCTTCGTCTACACCCCGCTCAAGCGGATGTCGACCATCTGCACGATCATCGGCGCCATCCCCGGCGCGATCCCGCCGCTCATGGGCTGGACCGCGGCCACGAACGAGCTGGGACTGGGCGGCTGGATCGCCTTCGCGATCCTCTTCCTCTGGCAGCTCCCGCACTTCATGGCCATCAGCTGGATGTACCGCGAGGACTACGCGCGCGGCGGCTTCCAGATGCTCTCGGTCCAGGACGGCGACGGCGCGGCCGTGGCCCGTCAGGCCATCTACTACTCGCTGGCATTGCTGGCGGTGAGCGTCACGCCGACGTTCTTCGGCCTGACCGGCATGGCCTACCTGATCGGCGCGACGCTCTGCGGCGCGGCCCTCCTCGCGGCGTCGGTCCGCTTCTTCTTCGACCGCGGCCGCAACGCCCGCAGCCTGTTCATGATCTCGAACCTCTACCTGCTCACCGTGATGCTGCTGCTCGTCGTCGATGCGTCGTAGCGTGCTCTTTCTCCTGCTGGCGCTCGCCGCCTGCGCGCCGAAGCCCGACCTTCCGAAGCTGTTCCCCGTCCCCAACACCACGCTCGTGAACGAGCGCAGCGAGCCCGTGCAGCTCGACTCGATGAAGGGCGGCGTGACGGTCTACAACTTCATCTTCACGAGCTGCAGCGGCACCTGCCCGGTCATGACCAACAACATGCGCGGCCTCACGCCGCTCGTCGACGACAAGGCCCCGGTACGCTTCGTCTCCATCACCGTCGACCCCACGCGCGACACGCCGGCCGTGCTCTCCCGCTACGCCGCCCGCGTCCGCAACGACCCCCGCTGGACCTTCCTCACCGGCGACCGCGACGCCATCGTCGACCTCTCGGTCAAAGGCTTCAAGCTCACCGCCGGCGACCCCATGCCGGGCGGCGAAGCCCTCCTCCACAGCTCCAAGTTCGCCGTCGCGGACAAGGAGGGCGTGATCCGCGGGTACTACGACGGCACGGATGGCAGCGTGGTGAAGGAAGTGGCGCGGGTGGTGGACGTGCTACTCGATGAGTAGCTTGTAACATCGACCGCGTAATCGTCTACGACGCCTACTGACCCGGTCGGGCGGGGGCTATGGACTGCGGCGCCCGCAGGTGCCGCTTGTCACAGCGACTCCGCACCACGAACGGCAGTGAAAGCGGCGTCTGCGGCCGCCGCAGTCCATAGCCCCCCGCCCGCTCCGCTACGGGCAGCAGCACGATAGATCCGTTTCGCTTTCAGCTTGTACGACGTCATTGAGCTCCTTGCACCTCATCCATGGATGAGGTGCCCACCGCGTCGATGACGTCCAAGCCCAGCCATGGATGAGGTGCTTACCGCGTCGATGGCTTCCGAGACCAGCCATGGATGAGGTCATGACCCACTAATTGGTGTGCGAGTCCAGCCATGGATGAGGTGATGACGAAGGCGAAATAGTGATCGGACCTCGTCGATTGGGTGTGATGACCATATCCAACCCATCCGACACCAGCCATGGATGGTGCCACAACCCAATCAATGACATCGGACCCCAGCCAAGGATGAGGCGGACACCTGCCTTGGCTGGGGTCGAGGGCAGTTGATGGGGCGTGAACACCAGCCATGGATGAGGTCGGGGCCGCTCGATGACATGGGAACCTCATCCATGGCTCGTGTCGATCGCCCACTTTGAGGTCGGGACCTCATCCTTGGCTGGGGCCGGATGAGTTGCACGGGATATCGGATGTCGCGGCTCGCATCCGGTGACTCGATGGCCGAGGTGGAAGCACCATCCATGGCTGGTGTCGAATGCTTCCCGTGGGGTAGACGCACCATCCATGGATGGGGTGGCAGGCCGTCGATGCCATCGGAGCGCCGGCCTTTCCTGTGACGTTCGCCCGCAGCAGCGTTTCGAGTGGGGAAGGACGGAGTCGCGCGATGTCAGAGCGGCGACTCCAGGCTGCGCGGCCGACGTCAGAGCACCAGCCATGGCTGGTGCCACGGGCCGGGCGGCGAGTGCGCTGTCGCGAAACGTGCCGGACCAGTCCCCTCTCCCCACCGCAGTGGGGAGAGGGTTAGGGTGAGGGGCTCCCTTTTGCCGAGCGCCACAACCCCTCACCCTAGCCCTCTCCCCTCTCCCCGCTCCTCGCGGGGAGAGGGGACTGACTGATCTCGAGACGCCCATCTCAATTCAGTCGCGCGCTCAAGGTTTGCCGGTTGCCAAGGCAGCACTGCACCAGCAACCAGTAACCCGTCGCCTCGCTGCGCTCGCGATAAACTGCCCCCACGAAATGTCCGCCGTCGAGTTCTTCCCTCCGCTCAACGCGACCCTGAACGCCCTCTCCGGCGTTTTCCTGCTCATCGCGTACCGCTACATCCGCTCCACGCCGCCGCGCGTCGCGCAGCACAAGCGGTTCATGCTCACGGCCTGCGCGACGTCGGTGCTCTTCCTGATCTGCTACGTCACCTACCACACCATCCGCGGCGGCGTGGTGACGAAGTTCGCGGGGGAGGGGATCTGGCGGGCGGTCTACCTGACCATCCTGACCACGCACACAATCCTGGCCGTGGTCATCCTGCCGCTGGCGATCATGAGCGTCTGGAACGGGTTGAAGATGCGCGTGCCGCAGCACCGGCGCGTGGCCAGGTGGACGTTCCCGCTCTGGATGTACGTCTCGGTGACGGGCGTGCTGGTCTACTTCTTCCTCTATCATTGGTTCCCGTCCGCATGACCCGAAACGAACGCCTGCTCGCCGAGCTCCAGTCGTACGGCGCCGCCGACGACGCCGAGGAGCGCCACCGTCGCGCCATGGTCGAGCTGTTGACGGCGCCGGACGCCTTCGCACGCCATCACTTCGCGCCGGGGCACTTTACGGCGAGCTGCTACATCGTCGACGAGGCGGGCCGTCTGCTGCTCCATCACCACCGCCGTCTCGACCGCTGGCTGCAGATGGGCGGTCACGTGGAAGGGGATGAGACGCCGGAACTGACCGCGCTGCGGGAGGGCTCCGAGGAGTCCGGCCTGCCGGACCTCGAGCTCCTCGGCGAAGGCATCTTCGACCTCGACATCCACCGCATCCCCGCCGCGAAAGGGGAGCCCGATCACGCCCACTACGACGTGCGCTACGTCGCACGCACGGCTGCGCCGGAGGCCATCGCGCTGGACCGCGCGGAGTCGAACGACCTGACGTGGGTCTCGCTCGACCGTGCCGTCGAGCTGATGCTCGGCGAGGAATCACACCGCGTCATCCGCAAGATCGAACGTCTGTTGCGCGAGAGGAGCCTGTCTTGAATACCGTACCGCTGCTCGAGGGCGATCTGGAGAAGAGCCCCTTCCGCCAGTTCGCGAAGTGGTTCGAGGAAGCGAAGCAGCGACAGCCGCAGCAGTACGACGCTATGACTGTGTCGACCTGCGGCGCCGACGGCGTGGTGTCGTCGCGCATGGCGCTGCTGAAAGGTTTCGGCGAGCACGGCTTCGTCTTCTTCACGAATTACAACAGCCGCAAGGGGACGCAGCTCAGCGAGAACCCGCGCATCTCGCTCTGCTTCTACTGGATCGCCTTGGAGCGCCAGGTGCGCGTGGAAGGTGTGGCCGTCAAGACCACCGCCGAGGAATCGGACGCCTACTTTGCCTCGCGCCCCCGCGGCAGCCAGCTCGGCGCCTGGGCCTCGAGCCAGAGCGCGGTCATTCCCGGCCGCGGCGACCTCGACCAGCGCTTCGCCCAGCTCGAAGCGTCATACAAGGAACGCCAGATCCCCCGCCCCCCGCACTGGGGCGGCTACCGCGTGATCCCGGTCGAGATCGAGTTCTGGCAAGGCCGCACCGACCGCCTCCACGACCGCTTCGTCTACCGCCTCCGCGAGCCCAAAGACTGGATCATCGAGCGCCTGTCGCCATGAGCGAGCGTTTCTCGCCCGACGTCGTCAACGCCATCCGCGCCGGCAAGATCCTCGGCATCCGCGCGGGGACGGAGCCGCATCGCATCATCGGCATCTGGGCCGTCGTCGTTGAGAGGCGCGTCTTCGTCCGATCGTGGAGCATGAAGCCGCGGAGCTGGTGGCGGACGTTTCTCGAAGAGCCGCACGGCGTCATCCAGATCGGCGGCGGCCGCGAGCTTCCGATCCGCACCATTCAGACGCGCAGCGAAAGGCTGAAGAAGCTCGTCGACGACGCGTACGCCGAGAAGTACAACACACCGGGCTCCCTGCAGTACGTCCGCGGCTTCCGCCAGAAAAAGCGCCGCGACACGACCACGGAGCTCGTGCCCGCGTAGCGTTATGGAGTGCGGCGGCCTTAGCCGCCGCTTTCGTATTCGGGTGCCTGACGCGCGTAAGGCACCCGAATTGGAAAGCGGCGGCTAAGGCCGCCGCACTCCATAGACGCTCCCAGGGCTTACGGCTTCACCGTCTGCACTTCGCCGACGTCGGGCGCTTTGCCGGTGATCATGCCCTTCACCACCTCGAACAGCACGACCGGCTGGGGCTTGTTCACTTCGAGGAACATGGCCAGGTCGGCGTCGACGGCAATGAGGATCATGCGCGGGTCGTCGGGGGTGCCGTCCTTTTCGCCGCCTTCGTCGTTGAACCAGGCTCGCCAGTCGGGGGCGTAGAGCTCGTGGATTTTGGCGCGGTTCTCGACGATACGCGCCGTTCCGGAGACCGAGATCCACTCCCTCGTCCGGTCCTTGTAGTAGGCCAGGTTCACATGCGCGTCGTGGCGGATCTCCTCGAGCTTCTCCGAGCCGCGCATGGTCACGAACCAGAGGTCCGCGCCGGTGGCGCGTTTCTGCGTGGCCATCAACTCTTTCTCGCATCCTCTTCACCTACCTAAACACGCGCTCTGTCGCCGCCACGCCTGCCGGTCAGGGGAGAGCTTTGAGTTCAAGGGATGCGGTAAAGAGTCCTATGAGTTAGACGGCGTCCCGCGAGGACGAGCGCTATTGACACTTGTATGCTTCACCCGTCGTAGCAGCCACGCGCGCGTCAGCCGTGTTTGCGGCAATAAAAACCGTGTCGGCGCCGAGGTCAAGCGCCTCTTGCTGGAGTCGGGCTTGTGCCCTCTCGCCGGGAGTGGTCGCCCACGTTCCTCCTACGGCCTTTGCGCTGACGTTCCCGAGAAACTTACACGGCTTCACGACATCTGGATTTGACGTGACGCGAATCTTCGCTGCCGCTGGCGTAGGAGCCACGCCGGCAGCGCAACCGGCGACCAAGACCGCCAGCGTAGCCACAACTAGTTTGCGCATGTATGCCCTCCTTGATCTCCGACCGGCTAACGGCCCGCGGTTCACCGGCGCGGACCGCGCGCGATGACGTGGGCTCTTGGAGCACAGTAAAGCAGCGGTTCGCGTCCGGTGCAACCGCTTAGTTAGCCGGCGGCGCGGACGACATGCGTGAGAACCCATGAGGTGAACGCTTCTCGTGAGGATTCACCGCGCGCGACAGCAAGAACGATGCGCTCTTGCTCGTTCACCGACGCTACTAGTTCGAAGCCGTTGAGCATAAGCAACGTTTCCATTGCGGCATGTCCGACACGCTTGTTCCCGTCTACGAACGGGTGATTCTGGATGAGGAAGTAGCCCAGCGCCGCCGCTTTCACCTCGACCGACGGATACAGTTCGTTACCGCCGAACGACTGCAATGGCTGCAGTACCGACGACTCAAGCGCCCCGTGATCGCGAATACCAAGCGAGCCGCCCGACCCTTGCACGACTCTCCAATGAAGTTCGATGACTTGGCCGACAGACAGGTACAGCACTACGACAGCCGCCGGTAGAGCTCAGCATTCTTTTCGAGCACTCGTGACACGACGGCGTCAAACTGACCGTCACGTTCGAACTTCTGATCGACGCTCGCCCGCGGCACGCGAACCTTCACCAGATAGCGGCTAAAGACCCAGCCACGGAGGTCAGGATCGTCAACGGAGACGATGAGAGTCCAATCCTTCTGCTTCTCCAGAACCTCCACGACATCCCCGATGTTCACAGTCCCGAGTTTCCGGGAGTTCGTCTGTCGTGCATGCTCTCGGACGGCGAGGTCATTTGTCGTCACCACCCTCAGTTCGGCGGGCACTTCCTCGCGCGGGTAGTTGTAATTCTCCTGGAGCCAGCGAACGATCCGACGCGCAACAGGTTTTGTCGCAGGATCGGAAATCATCTGGATCGGGGTTTCGGCGGCAGCCCAGAACATTCCTGCAAGGAGTGAGAACACAAGGAATGCGAGAATTGCTCTGTTCGATCTCGTCGACGTGAGCGTGGCCGTTGCCGCGTCGACGCGCTGCTCAAGCGGCAGCGCCGCCGTACCCTCCCATGCCCTCTGCACCTCTTCCTCCGCTTCAGCGAGGGACAGTTCCTCACCATCGATGAGGACGGAAGTAGGCGAGATGCGCTCGACTGAAAGCGACGTCAACAATCGTTCGGCTTCGGCAAGGATGCGCTCCGTCGTAGGCCGCTGAAACGCGCCGGCGAGGGCCATTTCGTTGAAGACCGGTGTATATGGTTGGTAGCGGCCAATCAACTGCTCCATCGTCTGCTGATACCGGCGGTACGGTTCCAGCACCGCCGCGAACTGCCGTCCGTAGTTCACCTGCGCCTGGAGAGCTTTCAACCCGAGCGGGTCCTCATACATCTTTTGCAAACGCTCGAACGGTTCCATGAGGCTTCGCATCGGGTCCCGGTAGGTTTTATCGAAGCTCTCGGCGGCCGTGCGCAGTTGGCGAATCACGTCAGGCTCTTGCGGGACGAGCTTCTTCAGATCCAGGTCGAGCGTAGAGCCCAGGACCCGTCGGCGATTCTTCTCGTCAGCCATCAGCCTCCAGAACGGCGCGTCGATGCGCGGTAATCCAGCGGCGCGAAGGGTGGTGCGAGTGGACGAGCAAGATCCCGGCAGGTCGTCGACACGGGGGCTACCTCCGCGTGATCGGGGAGAAGAGAGACAATGCGCCACCTCGTGGACGTTCTGGGCCTCCGCCGGCTAACGGACCAGGGTTCAGCCGCGCGGTCCGCGACGCGATGATGCCACAACTGGAAGGCAGGAACGCAGCGGACCGCGTCGGCTGCAACCCAGAGTTGGACGGCGGCCTCATTTAGTCACGAAGTGGGACGCCCGACGCCTCGACCTGCACTTTCTTGAGATCGTATCGGTCGAGTAGCAAACGGAGGGACTGCTCCGCCAGACCCGGTTCGAGCGTCGGTCCATATCTGATCCGCTCGACAGGTAGCTCGTACGTATCGTCGGGGTTGCGGCGTCCGACGGCAAGTGAGTAGTACGGTATGAGGAGCTTTCCGGCTGGACGAAACCTCAAGTCAACGTTGACGCTGCCACTTAGGTGGATAGCCCGCCACTCCTTTTCTTCTGAGAAGGCGGCGCTCTTGAACGTCATGCAGTAGTTCGCGAGCACGGGCCGCACGACCCCAGCGAGGTTCGGGACGAAGAGGCTATCAGCGAGCACCGAGCGCGGTTGCGACTTGATCAAGGCGATCGCAGCGTCGATGGCTTTTTGAAGGAGTCCGACCTGCTTCTTCTCATCATAGATTACGCGCCAGAGGTGAGGGCCGCGCTGAAGACTGAACTTCATCCTTGCTGCGCGAAAGCCGATCGCGTAGCCCCGCCGCCTTGGCCGTACGCGCGCCACTGGCTTAGTACATCACCCTTGGCGCAAAAGCAGATGGCATATGCTTGTGTATCACCCTGGAAAATGCTGCCGTCCTCGTCGAGGTCAGCGAAAAGCCGTTCGACGTCTTCGGACACTCCTGTCGTGCAATACTGCGCCATCACACTGCGGAGAAGCCGGATGCTGAGTCAAGCTCCGAGGGATCATTCAAGAATCGAACGTGAGTTGCCCACATTCGTGTCGTGTCCAAAATGCCGTGCAGGCCTGCGGCGGAGGTGTAGTGATAGAGGATCGTGGGCGGCTTCGCCTGCCTCCGCAACCAACCTTCACTGAACGCCTTGTAGTAGGCGTTGAGCTGGGGACGCCACCTTTGGTACGAGCTCGTCGCCATGCTTGTTGTTCCGCCGCCCAACTCGGTATTGAGCCTCGCCACCACGGCCGTGTATTGGTTCCGTGGGACGGATATTGCCCTAATAGGTTCGGCCCGGGGTGATCTTAGCACCCTCTCCGATCGGTACTTAGCGCCTACACGGCAGTCTGTGCGAATGTTATCCGTCGATGGAGACGGATTTTGTTCCTCCGGTGACGAGGGTTGCGCTCCGGTTCGGCTTCGCCGCGCGCCTCCAGCGGGCCCTTTTTTTGCGGCGGGTCGCTCCCCGCACATCGGGGCCGCGGCGATCGCCGCACTTCCATCGATGCTTCGCGATGGTTAGCCGGAGTCGCGCCTGACTACCCCTTCACCGTCTGCACTTCGCCGACGTCCGGCGCTTTGCCGGTGATCATCCCCTTCATCACCTCGAAGAGGACCACCGGCTGCGGCTTGTTCACTTCGAGGAACATGGCCAGGTCGACGTCGACGGCGATGAGGATGATGCGCGGGTCGTCGGGGGTGCCGTCCTTTTCGCCGCCTTCGTCGCCGAACCAGGCCCGCCAGTCGGGGGCGTAGAGCTCGTGGATCCTGGCGCGATCCTCGACGATGCGCGCCGTGCCGGAGACGGAGATCCACTCCCGCGTCCGGTCCTTGTAGTAGGCCAGGTTCACGTGCGCGTCGTGGCGGATCTCGTCGAGCTTCTCCGAGCCGCGCATGGTCACGAACCAGAGGTCCGCGCCGGCGGCGCGTTTCTGCGTGGCCATGGGCCGCGAGACCAGACGCCCGTCGGGGCGGCGCGTGGTGAACATGGCGATTTCCATGTCGGTGATGAGCTCGTGCAGTTTCTGGATTTTCTCGTCCGCCATGGCCGGAAGGACCAGCAAAGCGATTGCCACGCGCGGCGCGATGCGGTATTTCCTACTCATGCAGAAGGTCAATCTCGCCGAGTCACTCGCGTCGTTCTCCGAGCCGTGGCAGCCGCGCATCGTGGGCGAGCTGAACGGACAGCACGTGAAGGTGGTCAAGCTGCGCGGCGAATTCGTGTGGCATCACCACGAGTCCGAGGACGAGCTGTTCCTGGTCCTGAAAGGCTCGCTGACGATGCAGCTCCGCGACGGCGACGTCGTGCTGGGCGAGGGAGAGTTCTTCATCGTCCCGCGCGGCGTGGAGCACCGCCCCGTCGCGGACGGCGAAGCGCACGTGCTCCTCTTCGAGCCCGCCGGCACGCTCAACACCGGCAACGTCCAGAACGAGCGCACGTTCGAGGCGGTGCCCGCGTGAGCGAGAAGAAGCGCGTCCTCTTTCTCTGTACCGGCAACGCCGCGCGTTCGCAGATGGCCGAGGGGCTGGCGCGGGAGTTCCACGGCGACGTGCTCGACGTGGTCAGCGCCGGCTCGCGTCCCGCGGGCTGGGTGCACCCGCTGGCGATCAAGGCGCTGGAGGACATCGGCATCGACGCCAGCGGTCTGACGTCGAAGTCGGCCGATCAGTTCCTCAACCAGCCGTTCGACGCGGTGGTGACGGTGTGCGACTCCGCGGCGCAGGATTGCCCGATGTGGCCCGGCGCGAAACGCCTCGACCACTGGCCGATCGTCGATCCCTCGTTCGGCGACGACGATCCGGAGACGCGGTTTCAACGCTTCGTCGAGACGCGCGATGAGCTGGAGCGGAGGATCGACGAGCTGGTTGCGTCGTTGTGAGCGTGGCTCGTTGCTTGTTGAGGATGCCGCAGCGCGAAGAGGCACACCCGCCGAGCAACGGGAAACGGGTTCTGATTGCTGGGTATTAGGGCGGTTTCGCCCTTGCGTTACAGCGCTGAGCAGAACGCATTCAAAAATGACCAACGCATCTCATCCAACGCGCTACACGTCTGTCATCCTGAGCCGCAGGAACGGACCACAGCGCCGGAAGCGTGGCGGCGAAGGACCTTCCCTCGGACCAAGCTTTCCGAAGGCTGCTCACTGGAAGGTCCTTCGCCTTGATGCTTTAGGTGCCGCGGACGTTCCTGCGGCTCAGGATGACAGTAGGAGAAGGGGCGTCCCGCGACGCGCAACACCGCGCGAACTCGGCGCGCCAAATAGTGGGGGAACCCCGCCGCCAGGTGGCGCGACCCCACGCTGGGCATTCGCGACCTCAGCCTGGGCATTCGCAACCCCACGCCGGGCAGTCGCGACCCGAGCCTGAAGGTTCGGTGACCTCGGCGTGACATCGGCCGACCTCGTCGGGTATGTCGGAGCACCTGCCGCTCGAGTCCCCCGACCTCACCCGCCACGTTCCACGACCCCGCGGAAATAGACGAGCAACGTCAGCGGCGAGGTCGCGGACCTCACGCCCCAGGTAGTGCTACGTCACGGATGTGGTCTTCGCACCTCGCCGTCAGGTAGAGCGACCCGACGCTGAGGTCCTCGCATGTCGTCCCTGACATCGCGCTACGTCGTCGATGACGTCGTCGCACGTCACCGACGACGTTGTCGCACCTCACCGATGACGTCGAGCGACCTCGCCGCCATGTCCTCGCACTTCGCCCATGACATGGAGCCACCTCGCCGTCACGTCCTCGCACCTGGCCCATGGGGTCGAGCGACCTCGCCCGTGGCATCGCCGCACATTTTCCATGAGGTGGAGCAACCTCACCGCCATGTCGCGGGTCGCATTCCGCGACGTCGAGCAACCCAATCGCCCGGGTGCTCGGACATGATCCATCGGGTCGCGAACCTCTCCGGTGAGGTTCGGCAACGTGCCGGGTGAGGTCGTGACCGCCGGCCGCGAGGTCGGGCAACCCGACGGGTGACGTGGAACGTCCCACCGCCCCGGGTCATGGCACTCGCCCTCTGGGTCACTGCACTATTTAACCGGGGTTGCGGCACTATTTAGCCTGACGGCGGCAAAACCGGACCTGCGTAGCGGGCTTCAGGAAATAGCCACCGGCTTCAGCCGGTGGAATGGCTCGATCATTCATCGAGCCCGCGTAGCGGGCGACAGTCATGCACCCGTTTCTTTCCTCAGGCGCGTACCGCGACACGCAAGTGTTGGTCTTCCAAGAGCGTTCTCCTTAGCAACCAACAACCTTCAAATCGCCGTCACCACGTCCGGCACCAGCAGCCGCAGCGACCGCGGCACGATCCTCACACGCAGCTCCTCCGGCAACGACACCGGCTCCCCGTCGAGGTGTGCCGGTCCGGCGGAGGGGCGGCGGATGTGGACGTCGGTGCACTGCACCGAGCTCACCGTGTTGGCCTGGTGCAGCGTTCCCTGGAACAGGCGCGCGAGGAGCAGCGGGGCGGTGAGGACGGTGATGTCGTGCACGATGACGACGTCGAGGAGGCCGTCCTGCAGCGAGGCCAGCGGGGCGATGCGGGCGTTGTTGCCATACTGGCTGGCGTTGGCGATGGCGATCACGAAGGCTTTCTCCCGCTTCGTCTCCCCGCCGCACGTCACCTCGTACTCCTCGGCCTTGAAATCGGCCCACGCGCGGAGACCTTCCTTCACGTAGGTCTCCAAGCCGCGCACGTTGCTGGAGGCAAAACGGTCGGCGACGACGGCGTCGAAGCCGATGCCCATCACGCCGAGGAAGGGAGTGCCGTTCACCTCCGCCGTATCGATGGTGACGATGCGGCCGGCGCGGCAGGCGTCGAGAGTCAGGGCCGGATCGAGCGGCAGGCCGATGTGGCGCGCGAAGCCGTTGCCGGAGCCGATGGGGAGGATGCCGAGGGCAGGCTTGCGGCCGATGAGACGCTTCGCGATCTCGTGCACCGTGCCGTCGCCGCCGACGGCGAAGACGACTCCGACATCTTCCTTCTCCGCGCGGTCGATGATGGCGTCGAGGTCCTCCTTGCGCTCGCAGGAGAGCACTTCGCTCTCGAAGACGTCGGAGTTGCGGATCACCGCCGTGATGTCGAAGGTGCGCTTCTTCCCCGAACGCTCGTTGACGATGAAGATTGCCTTCACTGGCCTGCCTTGATGATCTCGGTGAGCACGGGCTTGAGGCCGTTGATGATGAACTGCACGCCGATCGCGCCGAGGAGCAGGGCCATCACTTTGGCGAAGACGGCCCGGCCGCGGTCGCCGATCCAGTGCGAGAGCGGCACGGCCGCGAGCAGGACGATGTAGCAGGTCAGGCCGACGCCGACGATGGCCAGCGTCACGGCCAATTTCTGGTCGAAGCGCGGGTAGAGGTTGACCAGCAGCATCGTGGAGGTGATGGCGCCGGGGCCGGAGAGCATGGGGATGGCCAGCGGCACGACGGCGATCGACGAAGGGTCGATCTCGGCCTTCACGACGTCTTTCTCCTGCATGCGCTTGTCGCCGCTGACGGCGCGGCGCTCGTCGTCGCGGACGAGGGTGTTCAGGGCGTTGGTGAAGAAGATGATGCCGCCCATGATCTGGAAGGCCGGCACGGTGATGCCGAAGAACTGGAAGACCCAGTTGCCGGCGATGAGGAACCCGGTCAGGACGACGATGCAGGCCATCGAGGCCACCAGCGCCACCCGGGCGCGTCCGGAGCGGGAGACGTCGTGCGTGAGGGTGACAAACGACGGGATCACGGCCAGGGGATTGACCATGGTGATGAGGGTGATGAACGACAGCAGGACGACCTTGGACAGCGGCACGGAGGGATTCTAAGCCGCACGCTCTCATTGCGCCCTACGCAAAGAAAGACGACGGGGGGCCTCCGGCGGGCCGGTGCGACCGGCAGCGCTGGTTGTGCCCATGTCGTCGCGCCAACACGTGTTTCGTCGACAGGCGTGCATCCTGGCTAGGCCAGGCAGCGCTGCCGGTCGCACCCGAACAACGTCACGTTTTGTCATCCCGAGCGTGAGTCGAGGGACCTGGGTGGGCGGGTGGCGCGCTGCACATCCATGCGGGGAGGCACGTGCAGCGCGCCGCCCGTCCCCCCAGGTCCCTCGACTCACGCTCGGGATGACAGGACCGTATCCGTTTCCAAGTCGATGTACCAGAGCAGCGCCTCGCAGGGGCGGCCGGTGATGGCGGTGATGGCTTCGGCGTATTTGTTCACCTGGCGGCGGTCCTTCTCCACGCGCGAGGGCTCGGGGGCTCCGCTCTTGTAGTCGATGACGGTGTCGTGGGCGTCCTCGCGGATGAGGCGGTCGATGCGGCGCTCGACGACGGTGCCTTTTTCGAGGAAGCGGATGGGGAACTCGCGGCCGATCGTTTCGGCGCGGGCGATTCGTTGCAGGGTGGGGGAACGGGCGATCGTGGACAGCCGGCGGCGGACGCGGGTCACGGCGTCGGGGTCGGCGGCGGCTTCGAGGGCGAGTTGCTGGAGGAGCGGCTCGATGTCCGATCGGCCGTCCCAGAGCTCCAGCGCGCGGTGAAGGAGGATGCCCGCCGATCGGTTGCGCGAGCCGGCGCGTTTGGCGGCCACCTCGCCGGCCGTCAGCGATTCGTCGGCGGCCGCGGGGGCGACGCTGGTCCATGGGACGAGGTCGCCGGCCAGTTGGGCTTCGAGTACGGCGTCGTGGAGGCGGTGGCGGGTGCGCTCACCAGCGCCCTGGGCGTCGATCTTCTCGAAGGCGACGGGACCGATGTCGGTCATCCGCACTTCGCGGCCGAGGTCGGGGAACGTCACCTCGCCGAGGAGGGAGAGGAGCGCTTTCTGGAAGCCGGTCTTGCGCTCCTTCGGGTTCATCACGAAGACCACGTCCGTCTTCGCGCGCGTCACGGCGACGTAGAAGAGGCGCAGGGTCTCGGCCTCGTCGCGTTCCTTGGCCAGCTTCTTCAGCGGCTCGTCGCCGATGCGGCGGAAGTTGGCGGAGATCGAGTCGGGTCCGCCGGCCAGGACGACGCTGCGCGGCTCTTCGACGGTGAAGAGCTGCACGCCGTTGCCGCTGCTGGAGAAGCCGAGGTCGGGGAGGATGACGGTCTCGAACTCGAGCCCCTTGGCGGCGTGCACGGACATGATCCGTACCGCGTTCTGGGTCTCGTCGATGAGGCTCGGCTCCATCTCCTCCGGCTCGCCGCGGCGCTCGGTGATCTCGTCGACGAACTGCTGCACCGAGCCGCCAAGGCGCTGGTCGTACTCGAAGGCGATCCCGCGGACGCGCTCCAGGTGGGAGCGATGGCGGTCGCCGTCCGCGGCCGCGTCGTAGATCCCTTCGATGTTGGTGGTCGAGAGCAGCAGGTCGATCAGTTGACTGACGGTCAGATGGCGGGACGCGTCGCGGAACTTCGCGAGGTCTTCGCCGAATGCGCGCCACGTTCCCTCCTGCGCGGCGATCTCGACGTCGGTCAGGGCAAAGTAGGGCGTGCGGGCGGCGGAGATCTGCGCGCCGACGTCGAACGGATAGGCAATGGCGCGCAGCACGGCCAGCAGGTCGACGGGCGCGCGGCGGTCGAGGAACGAGCGCGTCGGCGGAAGGACGTAGTCGATGCCGTAGCGGCGCAGGGTGTCGAGGTAGTCGTCCAGCACTGTCAGGCGACGGAAGAGGATGGCGAAGCGTTGCAGGTCCTTCGGCCCGCCGTCGCGATTGCGCAGGATCCACTCCGCGATGGCCTCGGCCTCGGCGAAGTAGCGATCCGATTTCTCCTCGTGCTGCGCGTGCAGCAGCGTGATGCGCGCGTCGAGCTCGCGGCGCAGCTCGCGGCGCGCGGGGCGCAGGGCGTGGTACGCGGGACGGAAGACGTTCGGGTCGTGCGGCAGCTCGGGGAAGAGGCGCGCGAACATGGCGTTCACGGCATCGAGCAGCGGCGGATCGCTGCGGTACTGGTCCGCGATGACCCTCCGTTCCGCGCCGCCCGCCACGAGCTCCTCGGTCATCCGGTAATACGTTTCCGGATCGGCGCGGCGGAAGCCGTAGATCGACTGCTTCGGATCGCCGACGACGATGGTCTTCCCGGCGACGTACGCGCCCGACTTGTCGCGCGCGAGACGGTCGATGATGCGCGCCTGCGTGCGATCGGTGTCCTGGAACTCGTCGACGAAGATGTAGTCGAACTGCCCGCGGGCGCGGGCCAGCACGTGCGGGTCATCGAGCAGCGCCAGCGTGCGCAGGAGGAGGTCGTCAAAGTCGACGACGCCGAGCTGCCGCTTCTCTTCGTCGAGATAGGCGAGGAAGCGGCGGGTGAGGGAGACGAGCGCCATCGCGGCGCGATGTCCGGCCAGGCGGTCGTAGATCGAGTCGCCGGCGCTACCGGAGCGCAGCTCGCTCATCGGCTCCTTGAGCGCGCCGCAGCCGGGCAGCTTGACCTCGCGGATGCTGGAGGCGATCGGCTGAAAGTAGTCGATCCACTGGTCCAGCGTGCCTCCGTTGAACGGCGTCCTGCGCACGTACTCGGCCACGCGCGCGGCCGCGGGATCTTTGCACGACGCGGTGTCGCGGCGGATCCAGATCAGCGCGTCGGTGAGCCGCGGCACGACGTCCTCGTCAAAGTCGCCGAAGTCGTACGCGGTCTCGTTGAGCAGGTCGCGGCGGTCGATGAGCGTGAGGATGAGGATCTGGAGCAGGAAGAGGTAGCCGGCGTGTGCGAAGAGCAGTTCCCACTCGCGGACAACTTCGTCCGAGGGATCGAGGCGCGTTTCGGCGTCGAGCCAGGCGTCGTACAACTGGCCGTAGAGCAGCGAGCGCTCGAAGCCTTCGATGATCTTGAACTGCGGATCCAGACCCGCCTCGATGGGGAAGCTGCGCAGGAGCGACTGGCAGAAGGAATGGATGGTCTGCGAGCGGAGCGCGTCGATGTTGGCGAGGTGGTGGGCGATGGCGGCGCGCTGCGACGGCTCGACGTGCACGAGCGGGTTCGGCGAGCCGGGCGGCCACGTCTCCGCGCCTGCGGCCAGATCTTCGAGCGCGACGCGGATGCGGTCCGCGATCTCGCCCGCTGCCTTCTCCGTGAACGTCATCAGCACGATGCGCTCCGGCGCGAGATCCGCCCGGGCCAGCATCAGCTTCAGCACCTCGGCCACGATGGCGGTGGTCTTGCCGGTGCCGGCGCCGGCTTCGATGACAAGGTTTGCGCGCGACGGCTTTGCGGGACCGAGGCCCGTGAAGTCGAAGAGTTGCTGCTGCATCAGCGCGGGCCTCCGAGGAGCGTGCGGGGGTCCTTGTGCTGGAGGACGGCGTAGCGCTCGTCGAGGTCGTGCCGCGTGCGGCAGGAGTGATTGACCGGGCAGTACTTGCAGGCGTTGAACTCGTCGTCCTCGTTGGGGAACGCCGGGAACGTGCCGCTGAGGATGGCCCGGATGAAGATCGTCAGCGTCTCGAGCAGCGCTTCGCGTTTCTCGTGCAGGGCGAAGGCGAACTTGGCCGGCTTCGTGTCACCCATGACCAGCGGCTTGATCGTGCCGCTGACGCTTTCGGCGTCGGCGCGGAAGAACTCGGCGACGGCCATGGCGTAGAGCGCGAGCTGGAGGCGCACGCCGCGATCGATCTTCTCGCCGAGGTTGGTGTGGCGGAGGGCCTTGCCGGACTTGTAGTCGACGATGCGGAAGCGGCCGTCGCCGGCGTCGATGCGGTCGACGGTGCCTTCGACGCGCACCGGCGCGCCGCCGGCTTCGACGACGAACGGCTCGGGATGATCGGCGAGCTCCTTGTGCTTCGCGCCGAAGCGGTATTCGAAGTGGCGCGGCACGAGGCTGTTGGCGAGCAGGTCGGCGATGTCGCTGGTGACGAAGTCGCGCAGGAGGCGCTTGGTGGCCCGGCGCTCGATGTCGCGCACGGTGCGGTTGAACGGCGGCGCCACGGACTCGTAGTCGTCGAACTGCTCGTCGACCAGGTCGTCGAGACGGCGCGCCAGCGCGTCGGTCAGCGGCACGTGCAGCTCGGTCTCGTCAAGCGAGCGGTAGAACTTTTCGAGGACGCGGTGATCGAGGCTCCCCTTCTCGCGATGGTGAATCTGCAGCTCGCGCTCGGGATGGTCGATGTCCTCGACGTGCAGGATGTGCTTGAGAAGGAACTTCTGCGGACACTCGCCAAAGTCTTCGAGCTGGGTGGGGGAGAGGCGGAGCTTCTCGGGGTCGATGGGGGGGAGGTAGCCGTCGAAGGCGCTTCTCGTTCCCGTCTTTACGAGTAATTGGAGTTGGCGCTGCTCGTTGTCGTTTCGGCGTTGCTCGTTGCTCGGCAGGGGTGCGTCTTGGCGAGCTGCACCCCTGCCGAGCAACGAGTAACGTTCAACGTTCCGTACGAATCGCGACGGCCGGAGCACCTTCCCGAACCCGTCCCCGGACGCGTACGAGAACGCCACCCGCGAAGCGGTCAGCAGCGAGAACAGCAGCTCCTCTTCCTCGCGGCCGTCGCCGATCTCGCGGAGGCCGAGGACGCGGCGGTCGGCGTCCGGGAGGAGCGGGTCCTCGGTGCGGCGCTGGGGGAAGACGTCGTCCTGCATGCGCACGGCGAAGAGATGCGCGAAGGAGCGGCCGCGGAAGCGGAGCAGCTCGCCGGCCCAGATGAGGGGGCAGTCGGCAGGACGTGGGGCGGAGAGGGATTCGTGCTCGATGGCATCGATGACGTCGGCGGTGATCGCTCCTGGCGTGCGTTTGAAGAGCGACGCCACCTCGTCGAGTTTCTCCGCGGCGATGAGGTCGGCGTCGGTCTCGATGCGGAAGCGGCTGGCCAGTTGCGCGAGATCCACCGAGGCGGTCAGCTCTTCGAGCTCGGCGACGAGGGCGATGTAGTCGTCGACCACGCGCGGGCGGTTGCGCATGCGGCGCAGCTCCTCGCTCGTGCCGCCGGCGATGCGGGAACGCCGCGTGGCGGAGTCCGCGGCATCCACGTCGATGCGCGTCTGTGTGCGCAGGCCATCGCGGACCAGGCCGAGGACCTCGGTGCGGGGGAAGCTGCGGTCGCGGAGGCGGAGCAGCGTCAGCGCGCCGCGGCCGATGCGGTGCGCGGCCAGCGGGATGTCTTCCCCGAGCGTGGTACGGAACCCGTGCTCTTCGGCGAACCGGTTCAGCAGGCGCGCGTCGTACGGCTCGAACGAGCGGGCCACGATGCCGATGTCGCGCGCGGGAGTGCCGTTCGCGAGGAGTGCGGCGACCTGCGCGCAGACGTCGCGCAGCTCGTCGTGACGCGTGTCGTACGTGTGGAGGATAGGCAATCTTGCCTGTCCCGATGTGTGGGGAGCCGCGGACACGCAGGATTGCCTGTCCCCCACGTCCAGCGCATGGATGAAGGTCTGCGCGAACGGCATGTCCGAGGGGATCCAGACGTCGGCGATGTGGCCGGCGCGGAGGAGGGCCTGCGTGAGCTGCAACTGCGCGCCGGTCATGTCGTAGAAGCCGGCCAGCAACTGCGGCTTCATGTGCTCGTCGACGAGGCGCGTCGCGGTCAGCAGCAGATCAGCGGGATCGATGACGCGCATCCGCTCCAGCACGCGCTCGTATTCGTTCCACGTTTTCCCGGCCAGCTCGGTGCGGCGCGGATTGCGGAGCCCGCGGCGGGTGCGGCGGATGAAATCGGCGAGGGTGATGCCGCTGTCGCGCACGTCGCGGTACGAGCGCTCCAGCATGGCGGCGATGCCGCGGCTGGTCATCATCGGATCGTCGGTCGAGCGGACGGCGATGCGCATGGCCAGACGGCGCTCCGCTTCCGAGGCCACGCGCGGCGTTTGTTGATTCGCGGTGAGGAGCTGGCGCGCGAGCTCTTCGAGCGACTGCAGCCGGAGGCCGGCGATGCCGTTCGGCAAAACCTTCAGCAGCTCGGCAGCGATCGCGTCCGCGACGCCGCGTGACGGAACGATGACGTCCTCATCCCACGCGGCGAGCGGGTCACGTCCCGAGCGTGCCGCAGCCAGGCGGGAAGCGATCTCGGTGGCGATGTCTCGATAGGAGCCGAACCGGAGGGAGGGCATCGAAGTCGTTGCGATTGTAGCAGTTGCGCGCCGCGCAAAATTTCTGTGTGGCCTGCGAAGACCGCGCGGCAGAAACTCGGGCTGCACCCGCACGTGCGTCAGGCTTGGCCTGTCAGTGCGGCCGGCCTTGCCGGCTAGCACGCATCTCGCAATCGGTCCCCGATCAGCGTCATGTCGAGTTGTTGGATAATCCGCCCCGATGGGGAAACGCCACGTGCACGTCGTCGCGGTGCGGAAGCCGGTCACGTTCGCGCTCTTAGCGCTGACGACCGGGCTGATGGCCGCGCTGCTCTACCTGCTCAGCGGGAAGGCGTACGCGGCGGACCGCCATCCGCTCCTCGAGCTGGCGGCCGGCTTTCTCGGCGCCGACCGCCCCTCGGTGACGCGCAACGCGCTGCTGGCGTTCCTGATGCCCGTCTTTGCCCACGTGCTGCTGTTCGTGCCGTGGGGCTTTCTGGCGTTCGTCGCGCTCGACGCGCCGCAACGCACGCGCTTCCGGACGTACCTCATGACCGTGGCCGGCGCGCTGGTCGTGGCCACGTGCATGTACGTGTGGCAGCTCTACCTCCCCACCCGCGTCACGACGATGCCCGACGCGCTGGCGAACGGCGCGGGAGCGCTGGCCGGCGCAGCTTTAGGACACATGCGGAAGGGCGTTCGAGTACGCTTCGACTTTTGAGGAGGTCCCGGTCGTGATTCTCGTCGTCGAGGACGACCCGCAGGTCGCGCGTCTCATCTCGCTCGTATTGCAGCGCAGCGGGCACGAGTCCCACGTGGTGGCGGACGGGCAGAGCGCCCTCGACTCCGCGCGCGAAAAGAAGCCGTCGATGATCTTCGCCGACCTGACCATCAAGGGGATGGGCGGGGAGGCGCTCTGCAGCGCGCTGAAGGCGCACGCGGAGACGAAGGACATTCCCTACGTCGTCGTCTCGGGCGACCGCGACGTCGCCGAAAAAGCCCGGCAGTGCGGCGCCGACGACTACATGGGCAAACCTTTTGAATTCGAGGACTTGATTCGTCTCGTCAACAAATATGCAAGAGCTCAAAGCTGAGAAGCCGCCCGAATCGCCGGCGGGAAGCGATCCCGTCCTTCGCCTGATGGCCGTGCTGGCCGAAGAGGGTTTCACCACCGAGCAGGGCCCGGAGTGGTGGGACGAGTACGGCGAGACGATCTATCGCCGCCAGGAGAAGCTCCCGCTGACCGGCGGCGAGACGGTCTTCATCTTTACCCGCGTCGAGGACGTGAACGAGCGCCTGCTCCGCCAGACCTCGGACTCGGTCGTCCAGACCTACGGCGCGCGCAGCATGGGTGGCAAGGCGCTGTCGGTCCTGCAGTCGACGACGGTCTACCACTGCCTGGTCTGCACCGCCGACTCGCCGCACAACGAGTCGCTGGCCGACTACATCAAGCGCAGCGGCGGCGCGACGTTCATCCCCGTCGTCATCGTTCCCGGGATCAACGAGGTGCTCTACCCCAACATGGAGGAGAAGATCGGCGTCCTCCGCCCCCGCGTCGAATACCTGCAGTACCTCCTCGGCGAGCGCCGCGACAAGGTGGACATGCATAAGCCGACCATTCAGGCGATGTGGGTATCGCTCGCGGTCGTGGCCATGCTGCTGATCGCGGTGGTGTTCTCGTTCGTGACGTAGCAGGCGAAAGGGAACGACGGGAGGCCTCCGGCGGGCCGGTACGACCGGCAGCGCTTAGTAGGCCCAGTCGTCGCGGCAACACGTGTTTCGTCGACAGGCGTGCGTTCAGGCTAGGCCAAGCAGCGCTGCCGGTCGCACCGGCCCGCCGGAGGCCCCTGGTCGTCTCCTTTCCCCGCTGCGGCTAAAATGCGCGCCGCATGACGTTTCCGCTGCGGCCGAAAGACATCTCCGACGAGTTGCGCAAGTCCGTCGTCGGGCAGGACGACGCCATCCGCGAGATCTCCGTCGCGCTGGTCAAGCACCTGGTCGGGCATCCGGCGCCGAACATCCTCCTCATCGGCAACTCCGGCTCCGGCAAGACCACGCTCATGCGCGCCGTCGAGCAGTTCCTGGCCCGCACGCCCGACCTCGGCGAGTACGCCAATGTTGTTCGTCTGAACGCTAACGTGCTGGCCGAGGAGCGGCAGGGGTACGGCAAGGCCGTCCTCGGGCGGCTGTACGCGAACGCCAAGAAGATGCTCGGCGGCGCCGCGACGCCGGACGAGATCATCCGCGCCGTCCAGAGCGGCATCGTCTTCGTCGACGAAGTCGACAAGATCCGCTCCACCGTCAGCGGCCAGCCGAACGTGCGCGGCATCGTGGCGCAGGAAGCATTGCTGACGCTGATGGAGAACGAGACCGTCGAGTTCGAGGCCGAAGGCTGGACCTTCGTCATCAACTCCTCGCACATCCTCTTCGTCGCCGGCGGCGCCTTCGAGGAGCTGTACGACAGTGTGTTGCGCCGCGCCACCATCGGCCAGGACGTCGTGCCGATGAAGCCCGTGGTCGTCGTCTCGGCCTCGGGGGAGGTGCGCGAGGAGCATCCGTTCCACCTCGGCGATTACTTAAAGTACGACGACTTGTTCCGCTACGGCATGACGCCGCAGTTCGTGTCGCGCTTCGAGTCGATCGTGGTGCTGAACGACCTCGCCGAGAACGACCTGGCGCGCATCTTCGTCGAGCCGGAAGGCTCGGTCTTCCGCACCTCGCGCGAGTACTTTCGCCGCTTCGACATCGACCTCCAGATCACCCGCGGCGCGCTGATCGCCATCGCCTGGGACGCCTCCCGCCAGAAGCGCCTCGGCGCGCGCGCCCTCCGCGAGACCTACCGCCGCGTCATCCGCGCCCTCGAGTTCGAGCCGCACGCCGCCGGCACGCTGACCATCGACGAGGACATGGTGAAGCGAGCCATCGCGGCGAGGGAGGCGGGGACGCGGGAGGGGACACAGGTGCATAGGCTCACAGCCTCATAGGCTCACAGGAAACCCCCTATGAGCCTATGAGCCTGTGAGACTCTGAGACTTCATATGGGCGAACCGAAAAAATCACTCTTCGACAAACTGAAACGTGGGCTCTTCATGACCCACACCGAGATCATCGAGAAGGTCAAGGAGTCGCTCACTCCCGACCTCCCGATCTCGCAAGCTGCCATCGACGGCCTCGAGGAAGGGCTCCTCGGCGCGGACGTCGGCGCGGAGCTGACCATGGCCCTCGTCGAGCGCGTGGAACGCCGCGTGCGCGATGAGAACATCACGAAGATGGAGCGCTTCACGCAGGTCATGCGCGAGGAAACGCGCGCGCTCATCCCGCAGCGCGTGGCCTCGACGATCGACATCGGCAAGGCGAAGCCGTTCGTCATCCTGGTGGTGGGCGTGAACGGCACCGGCAAGACGACGACCATCGCCAAGCTCGCCTCACGCTGGAAGGGCGAAGGGAAGAGCGTCGTCCTCGGCGCGGCCGACACGTTCCGCGCCGCGGCCATCGAGCAGCTCCAGACGTGGGCCGACCGCGTCGGCGTCCCGCTGGTGAAGCACAAGGCCGGATCCGATCCCGCCGCCGTGGCGCACGACGCCGTCGCCGCCGCGAAATCGCGCAACGCCGACGTGGTCATCATCGACACCGCCGGCCGCCTGCACAACAAGTCGCACCTCATGCAGGAGCTGTCGAAGATCCACCGCGTCATCGAGCGCGAGCTCCCCGGCGCCCCGCACGAGACGCTGCTCGTCCTCGACGGCACCACGGGCCAGAACGGCGTCAGTCAGGCCTCGGCGTTCCTGGAGGCGGCCAAGGTCACGGGCATGATCGTGACGAAGCTCGACGGCACGGCCAAAGGCGGCGTGATCCTCTCGATCATGCGCCAGTTCGACATCCCGGTGAAGTTCGTCGGCGTCGGCGAGGGGGCGGACGATTTGATCCCGTTCGACCCGCAGGCATACGTGGATACGCTGTTCGAGTGAGGCAGTCGTCGAGTCGTCGAGTCGCCAAGTGCCTGAGAGCATCTCGACGACTCGAAGACTCGGCGACTCGACGACTAGAATGCGCGCCCATGCGCGCCTTCGCTCTCTTCGCCGCACTCGCAATCGCGACCCCGCTCCCCGCAGCCGAGATCGAAGTCGGAGCTCAGCACGTCATCTCCATCCCGCGCGACCGCGGCACGCTCGACATCGAGGTCTCGCGCGGGTTCGCGGCGCACGCGGAGATTTTCTTCAGCGACGCACTCTCGACGCGCGTCGCGGCGACGTTTCTCAATCCCGCGGCGATCCTCTTTCCCGAGAACCCGCCGCCGAACGACGTCGACCTCGGCACGCTGGGCCTGGACATCTACTCCGCCACCGCGCGCTATCACTTCGCACCGGCACGGCGTCTCTCCGCGTTCGCGGGAGCGGGCGGCGCGCTGGTGATCCTCGGCAATCTCGACGACCAGTTCGGCACCGACGTCGAAGTGGAGTTCGATCCGGAACTGACGCTCGTCGGCGAGGGCGGTCTGCGCTATCGCTTCCGGGAGCGGATCATCCTCGAGCTGGGCGTCGCGTACCTGCCGCTCGAAGCCGACTCGCAGATCCTGCGTGCGGCCGATCCGCGGTATCCGTTGCCGGAGACGGTGGCGGTGAATCCGGTGATCGTCAGTCTCGGCGCCGCGTGGCGCTTCTGAGCTGCACGCCCAGCACGGCGGCCGACACGTTCAGTCCCGGGTTCCGCGGCGAGTAGCCGCCGTTCGAGATGTGCATGAAGCGGTAGCCCGCAATGATGGCCACGCGCCCCTGGGCGTTCAGCACAATGCCCCCGCCGCCGTGCGTGATGAAGTTGAAGCGCGACGTCGATGCGGGCACGCGCTTCTCCGAGATCATCGGTCCGGTGGCGCCTTCGACGTACCACTGTAGGCGCGATTGCGGGCGGAACGTGCGGCGGATCAGCAGCGCGGCGTGCAGCGCGTGCACGGACTCGTTGCCGTCGCCGAACTGATCGCCGAACCAGCTCCGCGGCTGCCAGAGAGTCATCGGCGTGGCCGCGACCGCGACGGTGGTCCGCGGCGAGAGCGCGCGTCCCAGCTCGACGGTCATGCCCTGCAGGTCGGCCTGCCCGTGCCACGTGGTGACGCTCTTGCCCGCCGAGGCGTAGACGCGCACGTCGTCGAAGGTCTGCGCGGAGGCGGGGAGCGAGACCAGTGTCAGTGTCAGCAGAACGAGGAGGCTCAACGAAGCGCGCGCCGACAGCGGGATGAGGCGCTGGGGACGCGTTAGTCCCCTCTCCCCGCGACGAGCGGGGAGAGGGCTAGGGTGAGGGGTTGTGGCGCTTGGCAAAAGGGAGCCCCTCACCCTAACCCTCTCCCCACTGCGGTGGGGAGAGGGGACTGATTCTGGCCCGCCACGCGATCTGCCGTCGAACTCAGCGAATGGAGCGCTACGCATCGCCCATCTCCGCGTCGTATACGGCCCGCGCGGACGATCGGTTCAGATGCGAGTACAGCTCGCCGCCCGGCTGGATGACCATGTTCGGGCCAAACTCGCACTGGTCGAGACACGAGACCGCGCAGATGCGCACCGTCGGCTTGCGCCCCATCCGCTTGTTATGGTCCTTCAACTCCTCGCGAATGCGCTCCCCGCGCTCGTCCCCCCGCGATTCGGCGTTACACCGTTCGCCGGTACAGATGAGGAAGAGCTTCTCGAACGGATATTTCATGGCAGGTATGAGGGATGAGGGATGAGGTATGAGTAGAAGCCAGGGACGAGGGATGAGGGATGAGGTATGAGGAAAGGCTGAGGCTCTCGCGGGCGAAGCCACTCATACCTCATCCCTCATACCTCATCCCTAAATTAAGCGACGAACTTGCGCCCCATGTCCAAAACGTGTTTCAGATCCTTCGGGCTGCACGCTTCGGCGTAGACGCGCGCGACCGGCTCGGTGCCCGAGAGGCGGAAGAGGAGCCAGGTGTTCTGGTCGAAGATCAGCTTCACGCCGTCGGTTGTGTTGACATCTTTCACCGTGTAGCCGTTCATCTGCTTCGGCGGGTCGGAGAGCTTGTCGGCCAGCGATTCCTTGAGCTGCGGGGTGAGCTTCAGATCGACGCGCTTGGAGTAGTAGTGGCCGAACTCGGCGTGCATCTCCTCGGTGAGCTGGCCGATCTTCTTGCCCGTGCGCGCGACCATCTCCGCGACGAGGAGGCAGGCCAGGACACCGTCTTTCTCCGGGAGATGGCGGTACATCGACATGCCGGCGGACTCCTCGCCGCCGAGGGCGATCTTGTCGTCGAGAATCAGCTCGCCGATGTACTTGAAGCCGACCGGGGTCTCGTAGAGCGGCACGTCGAGCTTTTTGGCGATGGCGTCGATGAGATGCGTCGTGGCCACGGAGCGGGCCAGGCCGCCGGGGATGTTGCGGAAGCGCTTCAGGTAGACCGACAGCAGGGCGATGATGGTGTTCGGGGAGACGAAGCGGTTGCGGTCGTCGATGATGCCGAAGCGGTCCGCGTCGCCGTCCGTGGCCAGGCCGAGGTCGTAGCTCTCATCGGTGACGATCTTGCGCAGCTCGGCCAGGTTCTTCTCGTTGCACTCCGGGGAGAAGCCGCCGAAGTACGGGTCGCGGTAGTTGTGGATGATCTTGACCTCGACGCCCGCCTCGAGGAGGAAGTAGTCGAGGTAGTCGCGCGAAGTGCCGTAGAGCGAGTCGATGGCGATGCGCAGGCCGGACTTGTTGATCGCGTCGACGTCGACCTTCGACCGCAGCTCGTTCAGATAGCGGTCTTTCGGGTCGATCTCCTCGATCAGCTCCGTCTTCTCGTAGACGTCCATGCGCTCGTTCTTCTGCTGGACGAGGTGGATCTCCCGCTCGATCTGCTTGGTGATCTCGGGGAGGGCCGGCGCACCGTTGGAGGTCGAGAACTTGAGGCCGTTGTACTCGGGCGGGTTGTGGGACGCGGTGAAGTTGATCGCGCCCATGGCCTTGCGGCGGACGGTCTCGAAGGCCACGCACGGCGTGGGGACGTCGCGCGTACAGAGGAAGGCCTTGATGTCGTTGAAGGCCAGGATCTTGGCCGCCTCGAGCGCGAATTTCTCCGAGAGGAACCTCGTGTCGTACGCGACGATGACGCCGGAGCCCTGTTGCTTCGTTTTCTTGAGATAGCTGGCGATGCCCTGGGAGGCGACGCGGACGTTCTCGAACGTGAAATCTTCGCCGATGATGCCGCGCCAGCCGGAGGTACCGAATTTGATCATTGAGCCTTCTCTCCGAGCCGAGTCGGGGACGGAACGTTAGCACATCACGGCGTCGTCGCGAGCGCGAGGGAAAGACGACGGGAGGCCTCCGGCGGGCCGGTACGACCGGCGGCGCTGATTGAGCCCATGCCGTCGCGCAAACACGTGTTCCGTCGACAGGCGTGCATCCTGGCTAGGCCATGCAGCGCTGCCGGTCGCACCGGCCCGCCGGAGGCCCTCGTCGTCCCTCTCCCGTGCACGTGGCGACGGACATTGCCCGCTGGCGTGTTTTCCGCAATGATGCGCGGCAGCCTATGGTCCGGCCGGTCGTACTCATTGCTGATGATGACGAAGAAGTCGCGATGCTGCTGAGGACCTACCTCAAGCCGCTCGAATGCGACGTGATTGTCGCGCGCGACGGTGAAGAAGCGCTGGCCGTGGCCCAGGCGCGCCTGCCGGCCGTTGTCCTCCTCGACGTCATGATGCCCAAGCGCAGCGGGTGGGAAGTCTGCCAGGCCCTCAAAGCCGTGCAGCGCACCTCGCAGATCGGCGTCATCCTCGTCACCGGCCGCGGCGACGTGAAGGATCGCCTGACCGGGTTGCAGGTCGGGGCCGACGACTACCTCGTCAAGCCGTTCGACCGCAACGAAGTCCTCAAGCGCGTGCGCACCGTCCTGGCCCGGGCGCCGGAGCTGCGGACCGAAGCGGTGCAGGCCGGGCGCACCGCCCTCGAGGCCATGCTCCTCGACCGCGCCACCGCCCTCCCCACGCTGCCGATCGTCCTCGACCGCGTCAAGGAAATGCTCATCGAGCAGGGGGAGATCGGCATCGTCTTCGTCGACATCGAACAGTTCGAGTCCATCGAGGCCGAGTACGGCTGGGCGTTCTTCGACGAGCTGCTGTGCAACGTCGGACAGATCGTGTCCTCCGAGGCCAAAGAACGGTTCACCAACTCCCTCGTAACCTGCCATCGCACCGGCGGGTCGAGCTTCTACATCTTCCATGAGACGCGCGGGCAGGACCTCGTCGAGGAGAACGCCTCCGAGCGCATCGCCCTCGACCTGCGCCAGAAACTGATCGACACCACGCGGCAGCGCTTCCCCCATCTGCACACCGACCACATCGGCTTCTTCGTCGGCGGCGCGCGCGTCGACTACCGCCCGCAGATCCGGCTGGAGCGGCAGGTCTACTCCGGCATGCAGACCGCGGCCGACGCGGTCCGCGACGCCGAGCAGCAGCGCAAGAAGCAGCTCACCCGCGAGCTGCGCGACATCATCCGCCGCAAGCGCGTGACGACGCTCTTCCAGCCCATCGTCAACGCCAAAGAGGGGACCGTCTTCGGCTACGAGGTCCTCACCCGCGGTCCCGCCAACTCCTCGTTCCGCAACTCGGACATGCTCTTCACGTTCGCCCGCGAGGCGAAGCTGGCCTGGGCGCTGGAAGCGATCGCGCTCGAAGGGGCGATGAAGCGGCTGCGGCAGGTCGACTTCTCCGATCGCAAGTTCCTCCTGAACCTCGAGGCGGAGATGTTCGGCGAGTCGGAGTTCCGCATCCACGAGATGGTGTCGTACTTTGCCGAGAACCGCGGCCACTTCGTCTTCGAGCTGACCGAGCGCGCGGCCATCCAGGACTACGCGCAGTTCCGCGAGCTGCTGAGCGAGTTCCGCGACAAGGGCATCGAGATGGCCATCGACGACGCCGGCTCCGGCTACGCCTCGCTGGAAGCGATCGCCGCGCTCTCGCCCGATTACCTCAAGATCACGAAGGGCCTGGTCTCGACGCTGGCCGACGAGCCGATCAAGCAGGACCTGGTGAAGATGCTCGTGGAGCTGGCCGGCAAGATCAACGCGAAGACGATCGCCGAGGGGATCGAGACGGTGGAAGAGTACGAGACCTGCCGCGAGCTCGGCATCGACCTGCTGCAGGGCTACTACCTCGCCCACCCGCAGGAGGAGCTGCGCCTGGGCGACGAGGAAGTGGCCGCGGCTCTACGGTGACGCGTTGCGCGTTGACCGTTGCTCGTTCGGGGTGCCGCAGCGCGAAAAGGCACCCCTGACGAGTCACGAGTAACGACTCACAATGGCCCCCGCTCCCACGGGCCCCAGATCGCCAGCGTGTATCCCGCGATCTGCAGATTGACGAACAGCGTCTGCCCGTCCGGGCTGAACGTCGCCCCCGCGAACTCGCTCCCGGCGAAGACCGGCGAGATGTTCTGGGCGAAGGGGAAGACGTCGCCGGCCGGGGTCAGGCCGCGGAGGAACGACAGTCCCGAGTCGCTGTCCTCGCAGGTCAGCAGCGAGCCGCGCGGCGTGACGGTCACGTTGTCCGGATTGCGCATCACGTCGGATGCCGGCGACTCGAAAATCAGCGTCAGATCGCCGTCCCACGGCGTGCCGCCGGCCGCGCGGCGTTTGCGTGACTGCGGCGCGCGGGCGCGGTATTGCCAGACCTGGCCGATGCCGCGCTCGCCGCCGGTGGTCGAGGTGAAGAAGAGACTCCCGTTGCCGAACCACGCCCCCTCGAGGCGGCGGAACCGCGCGCCTCCGCGGGCACGTCCCTGCTCGAACACCGCCGCCGCGTTGGCCTGCGCCGCCGGTGGGTCGGGATCGGCGATGTCGACCCAGGCCGCGGGCAAGCGCGCGCCGGCGGTCTGTCCGCGCACCGCCTCGAAGGCCGGCGCGTCGCGCACGGCCAGCATCTGCAGACGTCCGCCGCCGGCCAGGTCGAACGGCCGGTTGAGCAGGCACCGGTACAACCCGGCCCGTTCCTGATCCTCGGTCAGGTAGATGATGCTCGTCACCGGATCGACGGCCGCCGCCTCATGAAAGAAGCGCCCGAGATGGGGGAGGGGGATGGCGGGGACGGCGGCGTTCGCGGCGGCGGGGACTTCGAAGCAGTAGCCGTGCGGCTTCGTGAAGCCGCCGCCGATGCCGGCCGTCGTTTCCTCGCAGGAGAGCCACGAGCCCCACGGCGTCGGGCCGCCCGCGCAGTTCGACGACGTGCCGCTGAGACTGACGAACTTCCGCAGCGGCAGGCGCGTCACCGGATCGACGACGATCGTCGTCGTCCCGCCGCCGCCCAGGGCGTCGTACGCCCACGGTCCCGGCGAGAGCGGCAACTCCGGGTTCTTGATCTCGTGATTGCGCACCAGCCGCAGCTCGTTCCCGACCGCGAAGGCGGCCATGCCGTCCGGCAGGCGTGGCGAGGGATTGCCGTCGTCCATCGTGCCGCGGGAGCGGCTGACGATCGTGTAGCGGAACAGCGGCGGCAACTGCAGCAGCACTTCCTGCGCGTTCTCGGCGGTCCGCGGCGTCAGCGGGCCGTACTGCGACGGCACGGACGCCGCCTTCACGCGCCTCGCCGCGAGGCCCGCAAATGCGGCGGCGGTGCTCTGGATCATGGTCCGCCGCGTCAGCATGGAGTTAGCGTACGCCAATGCGGCCGACCTTCATCCGAACTTAGCGAATGGAGTAAGGAACGCTGGTGATTGGCGACTCAGCCCGGGTGATCCATGACTCAACCCGGGTGATCGATGACTCGAGCCCGGATGATCCGTGACTCAACCCGGACGATCGGTGACTCAACCCGGACGATCGGCGACTCAGTCCGGACGATCGGTGACTCAGTCCGGGTGACCGATGATTCAGGCTCGGATGACCGGTGACTCATTCTGGACGATCGGTGACTCATTCTGGATGACCGATGACTCAGGTTTGGATGGCCGATGACTCAGCCCCGGATGACTGATGACTCAGCCCGGATGATCGATGACTCAACTCGAGTGATCGATGCCTCGACGCGAGCCCCGTAAATTCCGGCATGGCCGATGAATGGAAAGGCCGCAGAAAAATCCAAATACGTTTCTGCGCGTGCCCGCGGGGCGCGGGTGCCCGCGATAAACTCCGCGCCCATGCGTCCCCCCCTCATCCGTGCCGCGGTGACCGTCTTCACGGCGTCGTTCTGCATCATGGTCATCGAGCTGGCGGCCGGACGCGTCCTGGCGCCGCACGTGGGCATCTCGCTCTACACCTGGACGAGCATCATCGGCGTCGTGCTGGCCGGCATCAGCGGCGGCGCGTACGCCGGCGGCTGGCTCGCCGATCGCCGTCCCGCCCCGTCGACCCTCGGCTGGCTGCTCCTGGCGGCCGGCTTCACCGCCGTCGCCATCGCCCCCGCCACCACCATCCTCGCCGGCGACGAAGGCCTCCTGACCACCCTCGGACTGGCGACCACGCTCCTGCAGCGCGTGGTGGCGCTGGCCTTCCTCCTCTTCTTTCTCCCCGCCTTCTTCCTCGGGATGATCTCCCCGGTCGCGGTGAAGCTGGCCGTGCGCGACCTCGACACGGCCGGCCGCACGGTGGGGAAGATCTACGCCTTCTCCACCCTCGGCTCGATCCTCGGCACCTTCGTCACCGGCTTCTGGCTGATCGCCGAGTTCGGGACGCGCTCCACGCTGATCGGCACCGGCGTCGTCCTCATCGCCGCCGCCCTCCTCCTCGGCGATCTCCTCGGGCGGCGCGGGCGGGTGTACACCGTGGCCGTGCTCATCGCCGGCGCCGTCTTCGCCGCGGCCCAGACCAAACCGCCGCTGCCGCCGTACCACGATCCCGTGCTGCACTCCGGCATCGGCATCATCCACTTCGACGAGAGCCAGTACTACACCATCCGCGTCGACCGCACCATCCGCGAGGACAACGGCGCGACCATCAACGCCCTGCACCTCGACCACCTCGTGCACTCGTACTCCGATCCCGCCGACCCGACGCACCTCGAGTACGACTACCAGCGCGCGTTCAACGAGGTGATCCAGAGCGTGGCCCGGCGGCGGGCGAACTTCCGGCTGCTCTTCATCGGCGGCGGCGGATACACGCTCCCGCGCCTGGTCGTCACCGAGCACCCGCACGCGCAGGTGGATGTCGTCGAGATCGACCCCGAGGTGACGCGGGTGGCGCGGCAGTGGTTCAGCGTGCCGCGGACGCCGCGCATCCGCACCATCAACCAGGACGCGCGCTGGTTCGCACTGCGCTCGACCGACGAGCCGTACGACGCCATCATCATCGACGCCTTCAACGACCTCTCCGTGCCGTTCCACCTCACCACGCGCGAGGCCACGGCCAACTTCGCGCGCCTCCTGCGTCCGGACGGCACACTGCTGGCGAACGTGATCGACGACTACGAGCATGGCCGGTTCCTCCGCTCCTATCTGCGCACGCTGCAGTCGGTGTTCGGCGAGGGGAAGGTGTCGCTGGTCATGGAGTCGCGCGACGACCTGCGCAGCGACCGCTCCACCTTCATCGTCACCGCCTCGCGCGGCGCCACGCCGAGCTTCGCCGGCGCGGAAGTGCTGCCGAGCGCCGAACTGCGCCAGTACGTCCGCGCCAACGGCGCCATCGTCCTCACCGACGACTACGTCCCGGTCGACAACATGCTCGCCCCGCTCTTCACCCAGCGCTTCGTTGACGAGCAGGGGCACTGAAGGCATAATCCGCCGTCCCGAGCGGCTGGAATGAAGGTCCGGCACGGACCGTTCACCAACCCGGTGTGGGGCTGTAGCTCAGTTGGGAGAGCGCCTCGTTCGCAATGAGGAGGTCGTCGGTTCGATCCCGTCCAGCTCCACCACATCCTTTTTTAATCGCTTTCGTAACGCTACCATCGGCCGCATGGCCGGTCCCCAAACTCACGTCGTGCAGCAGGGCGAGTGCATGTCCAGCATCGCCTTTGAGTACGGCTTTTTCTGGGAGACGCTCTGGTTGGCACCTGAGAACTCGGCGCTGAAAGAGTCGCGCGAGAGCCCGTTCGTGCTCAGGCCGGGCGACGTCGTGCACATCCCGGATCCCCGCCAGAAACAGGTGGCCGCCGTCACCGGCGTGCGGCATGTGTTCCGGCGCAAAGGCGTGCCCGCACTCCTGCGCCTGCGACTGCTCGACCAGGGCAAACCGCTCGCCAGCCTTGCGTACGTGCTCACCTGGGCCGGCCGCGAGATCACAGGCACCACCGACTCCGAAGGGAAGCTCGAGGTCTACGTTCCACCCGACATGCCGGCGGCGACGCTGCGCGTGGGGGAAGGCGACGAGGAGTACCTGTACGAGCTCGCGCCGCGCACGCTCAATCCCTCGCGCGACGTCGACGGCATTCAGGCGCGCCTGTCCAACCTCGGCTACTACCGCGGCCCGATCAACGGGCAGCTCGACGCGGCGACCGTCGCGGCCATCGAGCAGTTCCAGCGCCAGCAGAGCCTCGAGATCACCGGCCAGGCGGACGAGACAACCGCCACCGCGCTGATGGACGCGCACACCGGGTCCGGCGGATGACCAGGCTGCGTGAAGTCGTGCTGCGCCATCTCTGGAAGCGCTTCCCCCAACACTGCGTGATCCTCACCGACCCGCTGACGCGGCGAGCGATCGACGCCGGGATCGAGCGCGCCGCCAGTCACAGGTTTCGTGATGACGGCGACGTCCGTGCGTTCGTCATGCTGATGGTCCTCCTCGGCAGCCACTTCGATGAGGATCCGCAGCTCCCCTGGGCCGGCGAGCATCTGCGCCGCACCGAAGGAGCGACACGGAGGGAGGCGATGATCGGGCTCCTGGCGGCGACGTCCGCGCAAATGGAGCCGGTCATCGGCAGGAACGGTGAGTACTATCGGTACGCGCTGACGCGGGCCGCGGAGCCGGATTTCGAGGAGATCGCCGCCACGTACGACGGCAGCGACGACAGCCTGCGGGCGATGCTGCGGCATCTGCACTGGCGCAAGTTTCAGGCGCTCGGCGACGAACGTGTCGAGCGGATGCTCGCGGACGCCCGCGCTGCTACGGCGCGGCATGGCCTGACCACCCCGCCCGGCATCGTCGTCTACCTGGCGCTGATGTTTCTCCTCGGCAGCGCGATCGACAGCGATCCCTTTCATCCCTGGGTCAACCAGACCCTCGCGTACTACGGCGGCATCGATCCGGACGAGCTGGCGCGCCTCTTTCACGCCGAGGCCACCGGCATCCTGCGCCGCTACGCGCGACTCGATCGCGTCATGCGCGGCGGGAGTCACTGATGGGATGCTGCGACGGAACGTGGGGCACGGAGGACGAGCGCCGCCAGATCCTCTCCGATCAGCAGCAGCAATCGTCATCCTCCTCCCTGAACGCGCCGGTCACGATTCAAACCCAAAACGTCATCAATCGTCCATCGGAAAAGGTTTATTACGTGATCATCGGGCGCGGTCCGATGGCCATCGTGAACCACCGCACGCTGGTCGGCTGCGAAGCGGGGAGGACCAGGATTGACGGCAAGCCGGTCGTTCACGTCGGATTTCCAAATCCCTGGCCCAAGTACATCCGGCACGGTCTGGGGCAGCCGAACCATCTGCTGAGCTTTCCCGGCGTCTACCATCAGCCGTCCGAAGGAGGAAAGTCGATCGACGGCGGCCTCGACTCGCAGCACTTCGGCCGGCAGTTTGAGGAAGAGTTCAAGCTTCTCAAGTGTCAAGTCATCCCGGCATGGGTCGCGCTGATCCAGTCGAAAGATGAGGCAGGAGAAATTGATTCACGCATCGCAGAGAAGGAAATTGACGGCGGGGCGGTGAGCGACGAGATCGCGAAGCATTTCAAGGATGAATGGGACGCCGATTTGGCTCCGTACCGCTTGTTCCTGATCGCGGTCGAAGGCAACGAGGTTGCCCAAGCCGGGTGGCTCTACGCGTCGAAGATCGACATCTGCACCGGACCGGGACGCCCGCAGGTCCTCTCCCAGGATAAAAGCGACGCGATCAGGTTAGCGAGAACGCCGCCCTGGCTGACACCCGAGACGTGGATCAAGGAAAAGCCGTGGGGGAGTCGCAGGACGATGAATGGCGTCGACGCGATCCGCGACGAAGTGGAGTGGCAGGGCGGTGGTCAGGAAAGAGTGTGCATTACCGGCGGCGGCGGTGTGGGTCTCAACGCGGCTGAAAAGTCGCGCAACAGCGAAGCCTTCCTCGATTGGTTCGCTCGCGCCGGATTCCTGAAGGAGCCGGTCATCTTCGCCAACCCCCGCAATATCACCTATCTGAAGCACCCGAAGACGACTAAGGCGTGTGACCCAGGCCCGCTGAGCGAGGTCGGCATTGACCAGTACGATCAGCAGAACGAAGACAAACTGATCGCCGCCTATGAGCGTCATCGAATGGGGCGCGGTGCGGAATTGAAAGCAGTGAACGAAGCCGGCAACGTCGAGGTTTGGCTGACCGGCAAAGGGGTCATTCGCGACTGGTGGGGCAACCCGAGCGACCTCGATGATAATGAAGGGTGGTGGAAGGTTTCGAAGCAATTCAACCAGACGTTCGGGGTCGTGCCGTCGCGTATCTACACCCGCCTCGTCATTCCCAACGGCCAGGGCACATCCGAGGTCGGCCAGCCGTCGTCGTTCGCGAAGAAGCTCGCCTTCGACTCGGTGGTGGACAATAAAGGCCGCAGGGTCGCGCTTGCCACCAAGGACGGCCTCGTGCGCATCCTCGGAGCCGCGTGCAACGATACTCCGGGGGAGGCGTACCCCCAAAGGGGCTCGCTGGTCGGGGCGCCGAAGAAGATGTGGGACTACCACGCCACTCTGCCGGTCTCCGCGGTGCCTGACGGCTTCATCATCTGCGGCGCGAATACCGCGCGTGCCAATGGCTATTTTGATGAGTTCCCGAATACGAACATCAACACGGCCACGCCGGAAGACCTCATCGCGTTAGGGATCGACGAAAACCTCGCGCTTTCCATCATTGAGAAGCGGAACGCCAACAACGGCTACCTGGATCACAACGATCTGGGGAGATTTGGCTTCGCCGATATGTCACTTAAGGATTTGACCTTCGCCTATCCTTCGGTCAAGTAGCGGTCCCACCGGCTCGACTCGACGTCCCGATGCAGCCAGGCCAGGTGGCCGAAGCGCGCCTCCAGCGCGTCGGCCTCCGGCGGCATGACGCTGGCCACGAGGACGCCGCCGTCGTAGCCGAGGCGCTCGCCGGGGTCGGCCGGGTTGCCGCGAAACTCGGCGAAGCGGAGCTTGCGCAGGTGCTCCGAAGCGGCGATCGCCTCCGCTGCCGCCAGCGTCAACTCGTTGTCGGCCAGCGAAAGCCAGCGCAGGTTCTGCACGTACGGCGACACGGCCAGCAGTTGCACGTGCACGTCGTGCAGGCCGCAGCGGTCCATCGCCAGCGTGCGGATGTGCGCCAGTAGCTTCGACTCGAACAGACGCTCGTCGACATCGCGCACGCCGGTCAGATCCACGTGCTGCACCGGCGCCAGCGCGAAGATGCGCTCGGCGTACTGCAGGAACTGCGGCGCCTCGAGCTTCACCCACCCGACGAAGCCGCGCAGAAATGAGAACGACTCCACCCAATCGGGCAGCGGCTGCGCCCACTCCCGGCCATGACGGGTGATGAGCTGGTCGATGCGGTACCGGATGCGGAACAGCTCTCCGGCCGGCGCGTCCTCCTGCTCCATTCGCTCCAGTTCGATCTGCGCGCGGATCAGCTCCCCGCGTGCCACGCCCAGCTCCTCGCCCTGCGCCTCGCTCCACGCGGCGTACGCGAGCCGCGGCGCGTCGTCGTCGGGCGCATCCAGCACCGCCTGCAGCATCGCGCGGTCGTCGACCATCGCTGCCGAGAGTACATGATCGCGCTATCGACGAGGAGGACCTCGCCGGGGAATTGCGGGATGCCTGACGCCCTGGTCGTGAACGCGTCGCCGCTGATCTTCCCTGGCAACGCCGGACAGATCGACTTGTTGCGCGTCGCCGGCTATGGACTGCGGCGGCCGCAGACGCCGCTTTGACTGCCGTTCGTGGGACAGAGTCGCTGTGGCACCGAAGGCAGTGAAAGCGGCGCCTGCGGTCGCCGCAGTCCATAGCCCCCGCCCACCGCTACCATGCACAACGATGCGGCGGTCCGATCGGTGACCGAATCACATTGGCTCGAACGAGCCGCGCCCGTCGAGATCCCAGACTCGGCGATCGCGTGGGACCTCGGACCCGACTCGCCCGCTACCGCCCTCCTGAAAGCGGCAACTGCGGCTGCCGCAAGTCAGAGCGGCAGCTCGTGCGCTGCCGCACTCCAGACGCTTCGCGTTGCTATCCGTGGCTGGAGCGAGTGCGTTCTACTTAGGCGCGGCTTTTTTGTGGTCCGGGTCTTATCTTTCTCTGGAGAGGCCCGCGATGGGTGGCATCGGCAATTACTTTCACGGCGAGCGCGGAGAGGTCGACGAGGTGTTTTACGTGGCCGCGGGGGACATGTTGTACTTCGACATGTCTCTGCGGGGGGACCCGCACCGGCGGGTTGCCCACGACTACGGCTCGGACATCGGCATCGATCCTTCCATCCGGCGCGGCGAGCGGGTGACCTACGTCCGGCTCAGCGAGTGGGCGGGTCTGTGGGTACGCGAGGGGGAGGAGCACACGCCGCGGGTCGGTGAGGCGCTGGATCGTTGCCGCGACCATCGCGCGCGTACGATCCTCCCGTACGGGAGGCACCGCTGGAAGCGGTGGCTCGGATTGCGTCCGGTCCGGGGGGAGCGCGACATCCCGTTCCGGAAGAACGGGCCAACGGACGACCGGCCGCGGACGGAGCTGTCGCTGTTCCTCAGCTACGCGCGCGACGACGTCCTGCTGGCCCGCGACTTCCGCGAGTTTCTGACGAAAGAGGCTGCCCTCGACGTCTGGCTCGACCTCTACCAGCCGTCGCAACCCGTCTCGACGGACGAGGAAGTAACGGCGTGGCTGCGGCAGGCGGTCTACGGCACGCGCCTCTTCCTGTTGCTGCTGACACGATCCGCGCAGGAATCGAAATGGGTACGCAGCGAGGTGGAGTGGGCGACGGCGAAACAGCGCGAGCAGCCCGACTTCCAGGTGCTGTTCCTCAATCTGGCCGACCTCGATTTCACGCCGCCCCGGTCGAGCTGGGTCCTCGATTGCCGCACGCTCTCGATGGGCGAGATCCTCGAGGAGACGTACGCGCGAATCTATGGCTATACGGGGCGGCGTCAGTGGCTGGCCGCCGAGCCGCCGGAGGAGCGATCCCGGCGGACGGAGCCGCCGACCGTCAGTCACTGGGCGGCAGGCGAGGCCGGCGTCGCCATCGACCTGAGCGTGGATCGGCGTGGCGGAGAGCTCCGCTGGACGCTGCGCTACGAGAAAAACGGCAGCGAGAAGATCGCCCGCGGACGCGGCGACAGCGAGGTCGTCGACCTGGGCATCCGTCGCGGCGACCGCATCGCCTCGACCGTGTTCCAGCATCGGTATCCGCTGTGGATGCGCTCGCAAGAGCTGAGCCTGACGACGTACGACGTCTATCGCGTCTACACCGAGGCGGTTCGTGAGGCCGGCAAAGCGGCGGCGTCGCGCAGACGGTCCGGAATGTGAAATCGTTTCGCGCATGAGATTCGTCACGACCCTGCTCTCCACGCTCCTTCTCGCTACATCCCTCCTCGCACAGAGTGCGCCGAAGTCGCCGACGCCGCGGTCGATTGCGCTGCCGAACGGTACGACCGCGACGACGTTCGCGCGAGGGCTCGAACATCCGTGGGGGCTGGCGGCGCTGCCGGACGGGCGGATGCTGGTCACCGAGCGGCCGGGGCGGCTGCGGATCGTGGGGCGCGACGGGAAGCTGTCCGCGCCGCTGAGCGGCGTGCCGAAGGTTTACGCGGCGGGGCAGGGCGGGCTGCTCGACGTGGCGCTCGATCCGAAGTTCGCGCAGAACAGTGTCATCTATCTGTCGTTCGCCGACCGGGATGAGGCGAGCGGCCTGGCCGGCACCGCGGTGGCGCGGGCGACGTTCAAAGACAGCGGGCTCACCGACGTGAAGGTCATCTATCGCCAGCACCCGAAAGTCTCGGGCACGGGCCACTACGGCTCGCGGATCGTCTTCCGCCGCGACGGCACGCTCTTCGTCACGCAGGGCGACCGCATGCGCTACAGCGAGCAGGCGCAGGACCTCGCCTCCGGCCTCGGCAAGGTGGTGCGCATCAACAGCGACGGCTCGATTCCGCGCGACAACCCGTTCGTCAATCGCAGCGGCGCGCGTCCGGAGATCTGGTCGTACGGCCATCGCAACGTGCAGGCGGCGACGCTGGACGCGAACACGGGCCAGCTCTGGACCGTGGAGCACGGCGCCCGCGGCGGCGATGAGCTGAACAACCCCCAGCCCGGTCGCAACCACGGCTGGCCGGTGATCACGTACGGCATCGATTACTCCGGCCGCAAGATCGGCGAGGGCATCACGGCGAAGGCGGGCATGGTGCAGCCGGTCTACTACTGGGACCCGGTCATCGCTCCGTCGGGGATGATCCACTACACCGGCAACGCCTATCCGGGCTGGAAGGGGAGCTTCTTCGTCGGCTCGCTCACGCCCGGCGCGCTGGTGCGTCTCGTGGTGCAGAACGGCCGCGTGACGCGCGAGGAGCGCTTCCTCGGCGATCTCAACGAGCGCATCCGCGACGTGGAACAGGGGCCCAACGGTCTGATCTACGTCATCACCGATTCCTCGGACGGACGGATTCTGCGGCTGGATCCGAAGCGATGAGGTTCGCGGCGATCCTCCTGATGCTCGCCGTCGCCTCGTGCGGCGGCGAGCGGTCCTCCACGGCGGCCTCCGACGCTGCCGCCGTGGTGAAAGAGACGCTCGCCGCGGCGCGGCCGAAGGAGCGCGTGCGCGTCCGCGTCCATCTCGAGCGCAGCGAGCTCCCCACCGCCGAGGACCTGAAGCTCCGCGACACGCTCGAGGAGCAGCTCGACGCCCAACGCCTCGGCGCGATCGTCAACCGCGGCGCCGGCGTCGGCTGGTTCGACGTCGAGCTGGACGTCGATTCGACGGCCGACGCGGTGCCGCGCATCCGCGCCATTCTGGAGTCGATGGAGCTCCACGAAAAAAGCACCGTGGAGATTCGACAGGCAGACTGAGCGCATGCCCTTGCGCGTGCTCGCCTTCGCGCGACATGCCCAACGGGCATTGCACGGGGGCTGTGGAAGCTTGTGGAAAACCATTAAAAATGTAACAGCGAAAAGCATTGCCGAACGGCGAGTGCGGACCTACGTTGATGCTCGCCCCGGCACGAACGCTTTATCGCAGATGTCAACGTGCAGAGGCGGCCGAGAATGACGCGATAAGTCATCGAGGCAAGCGGTTTCCGGACGAACGCTCGATCGCGGATGTCAACGTACGGAAGCCGGTCGCGATGGTGCGATCGACCATCGAGGCAAGCGGTTCCCGTACGAACGCCTGATCGCGGATGTCAACGTACGGAAGCCGGTCACGCTTGGCGCGATCAGCCAAACGAGACAACGGCTGCGGCATGAACGCTTCATCGCGGATGTCAACATGCTGCGGACGGTCGTCACGGTGACGCGATGAGTCATCGAGGCAAACATTAGCGCGGATGCACTCTTGTTGCTGTCAACGCGCTGAGAACGGCCCCGGGGGACAAGAGACCCCGGGGCCTTTATCTTTTGTAGTGCGCAGGGCGGAGGGCGCAGGGCGCAGGAGTGATACGGCGCGTGGCTCTCCTGCGCCCCGCGCCCTCCGCCCTGCGCTCTCTCTAGTCCTACACCAGCGAGATTCGCTTCGCCTCGAGCTCGGCCGTCTCCACGAGGCATCCCGCCGGAGGGTTCTGGCAGTCCTGGTGTTTGCGGACCTTCACCGTGTGGTGAATCCGTTCCTTCGGTCCGATGACACGGAACGGATCTTTCTCCGGGTCGGTCTTCGACGGGCGCACCGCCGCATCCGCATTCACGGGCAGCATGGCGGCGATCTTGGTGTCCACCGGGACGCCCACCGCCGCGGCTTTGCGCAGCATCCAGGCGAGGGGGATGTTGTTCAGGGCCACGTTGTCGTTGCCGCCGCCGACGTCGGAGTGCACGCCGCGGAACCACACCTCGTACGCTCCCTGGACGCGCGTGGCGCGAAACGTCTCGCGGCGCTCGTCGGTGGCGATGGCGTGGAAGCAGCGGTCGACGATCGGCGGAAGCTTGAGCTTCCAGCCGAGATTGATGTCCTGAAAGGCGAAGGGACCGACGTCGATGCCGATGCCGAACGACGCCACAACGTCCCACAGCCCGAGGAAGCGGACGCGCGGCTTGATGCGCTTGCCGTCCGGAGTCTTGATCCCGTCGTCGGCGAGGACGTTGACGAAGTGCAGCGCCAGCGCCGCCCCGCGGCTGAATCCGATCACGTCGATGTCGCGATCGCCCTCGGCGAACTTGCGCTCCACGCGCTTGACCGCCTCGCGGATGCGCGTGCGGCCGCCGGCGCCGAAGATCCCGCCGGCCACTTTCCCCGCCAGGCCGTGCCGCGTGCCGACGCCGTCGATGTACTGCGTGTCGTCGTCCTCGACGATGTGCAGTGCATCACCGTCCTTCTGGTAGACGGCCTTGCGGCCAAGGTAGGCCTTGGCGAACTTTACGACGTTGGAATTCTTGCTGTAGTGCGCCTGGTCCTGCTCGCGATTCCACGTCCCGTCAAATGCGTAAAGCGCCATGGCATCCTCCCTGGTTGGATTACCTCACGGTACTCCCTTTCAATAGTGAAGGATGGCGCCCGTTCGTTTCATTTGGCACTCACACGCGCACGTACTCGTAGTCGACCGGCTGGTTGTTGATGCCGCGGTCGGGCGGGGCGATCCAGCTGGCGACTTTGCCGGGCTCGTAGACGGGATGCATCACCGAGGCGACGAAGGACTGGTCGTCCGGGGTGGGGATCCAGGAGGAGATGCCTTTGGCGAAGGCCTCGGGGGCGATGGGGTTGCCGGCGGGGTCGGTGGGGAGGTTGGCCCAGGCGCCGACGGTGCGGCGGAAGCGGGCGCTGGGGAGGCGCAGCTCGTAGTCGATGCCGCCCTTGCGGATGATGCCGTTCCAGCGCTTCACGCCGTTCTCGCAGTCGCGGATGTAGGCGGCGCGCAGCACTTCGTTCATGGCGTTGCGCATCGAGACGGTCTCGCTCTTCACGCCGCCGTTGCCGTCCGGCATGTCCAGCGTGTACTCCCCTTTGGCGTCGTGATCGTCGTAGAGACCTTCGTCGGGACGGCCTTTGAGGCCGTTGGCAAAGTAGCTGGCGGCGTTCGACGAGATCTCCGAGCCGAACAGGTCGAGAGCGGAGCTGAACCAGAAGTTCATGTACTTCTGGATCGTCGGCAGGTCGATGGCGCCGGCGGCGCGGACTTTCATCGGATCGTCAGTCTTGAGGTCGTTCATCACTTCGACCGAGCGGCGCACGACGCGGCCGATGCCGGTGTCGCCGACGAACATGTGGTGCGCTTCCTCGGTGAGCATGAACTGGCAGGTGCGCGCGAGGGGGTCGAAGCCGCTCTCGGCCAGCGCCTTGAGCTGGAACTTGCCGTCGCGGTCCGTGAAATACGCGAACATGTAGAACGACAGCCAGTCGTTGATCGGCTCGTTGAACGTGGTCAGGATGCGCGGCTTGTCGGCGTCGCCGGAGTGGCGCTCGAGCAGCCCTTCCGCTTCCTCGCGGCCGTCGCGGCCGAAGTAGGCGTGGAGGAGGTAGACCATGGCCCAGAGGTGGCGGCCTTCCTCGACGTTGACCTGGAAGAGATTGCGCAGGTCATAGAGCGACGGCGCGCTCTGTCCGAGGGCGCGCTGCTGCTCGACGGAGGCGGGCTCGGTGTCGCCCTGCGTGACGATCAGGCGGCGCAGGGTGGAGCGATGCTCGCCCGGCACGACCTGCCACGCCGGCTGGCCGATGTTGTCGCCGAAGCCGATGGTGCGGGTCGGGTCCTGCTCGGCGAGGAAGATGCCCCAGCGGTACTCCGGCATCTTCACCATCCCGAACGTGGCCCATCCTTCGCGGTCGACGGACGTGGCGGTGCGCAGGTAGACGTCGCTCTGCTGGAAGACGGCCGGGCCGAGGTCCTTCCACCAGTCGAGAAAACGCGGCTGCCAGTGCTCGAGCGCGCGCTGCAGGGTACGGTTCGTCGAGAGGTCGACGTTGTTCGGGATTTTCTCGTCGTAGTTCATCGCGGACATGGTTCAGACCCTTTCCCAGGTGAACTTCGGCTTGGTGCCGCTGCCGAAGAGTTTGAGCGCGCCCTGCTCGCCGACGGCGTTCGGGCGGATGAAGATCCAGTTCTGCCAGGCCGACAGGCGGCCGAAGACTTTCGTCTGCACCGTCTCGGTGCCACCGAAGCGGAGGTTGGCTTCCATGCCCGTCAGCGCATCGGGGGAGAGCGACGCGCGCTCTTCGACGGCCAGGCGCAGTTCGTCGTCCCAATCCAGCTCGTCGGGCGCGAACGTGACCAGTCCCGCGTCGAGCGCTTCCTCGGAGTCGAACTGCTGGCCGGTCTGGAAGGAAGGCTTGGCGCCGAAGCGAGTCTCGAGCCGGGTCAGGCCGTTGACCATCGTCAGCGGCCCGAAGTTCATCGGACTGAGTGCGACATGCGGCGAGGTCTCGTCGCCGAGGAGCATGTAGGAGCGGTCGGCCGCGAGCGCGAGCTCGAACAGCGTGCCGGCGAACGCCGAGTCCTGGTCGATGACGGCGTAGATGCTGCGCGACGAGACGTCGAGGCGCGCCAGCGTGCGGCGGAGCGTGCCGATCGTCTCGCGGACGAACCAGTGTTCCTGATGCTGATCGAGCGCGGCGTCGACGCGCAGCATGGCGTCGATGTCGCCGCGTGTCTTCACGATCCAGATGCCGGCCTCGCGCACGTTGGTGCGGAGGTGGAGGATGGCGTCGTCGAACTCGCGGGCCATGGCCAGCGGCCACCACATCGCACCGCGCTCCACGATGGCGTCGATGTCGACGGCTTCGCCGCTGTTCGGCGCGCTGACAGTGATGGTGATCGTGCGCGCTTCCGCGTCGATGGCGACGTCAACGTGTTCGTAATGGATGCCTTTGTCGTCGAGCGTGCGGCGGAGGGGAGTGAGGGCGATGCCCTTCCCGTCCTTCGGACGGTCGGTCTGCGCGGCCAGCGCCTGCGCGCGTTCGCTGACCTTCTCGGCGAAGAGGCGCGGCGGGACGACGTCGTCGACGAGGCCCCATGTCTTCGCTTTCGCCCCGCCCAGTCCCTCGGCGGTCGTGCAGAAGACGTCCGCGAGGTCGCGGCGGATCTTGCGCTTGTCGACGAGGCGCGTCAGTCCGCCCGTTCCCGGCAGCACCGCCAGCAGCGGGACCTCGGGGAAGCTGACGGTGCTGGAGCGGTCGTCGACCAGCACGATCTCGTCGCAGGCCAGAGCCAGCTCGTAGCCGCCGCCGGCAGCCGTGCCGTTCACCGCGGCCAGGAATTTGAGGCCGGAGTGCGCGCTCGAGTCTTCGATGCCGTTGCGCGTCTCGTTGGTGAACTTGCAGAAGTTCACTTTCGTGGCGTGCGTGGCCTTGCCGAGCATGTAGATGTTGGCTCCGGCGCAGAACATCCGCTCCTTGCCGCTGGCCAGTACGACGGCACCGACCTCGGGGTGCTCGAAGCGGATGCGGTCGAGCGCGTCGCGCAGCTCGATGTCCACGCCGAGGTCGTACGAATTCAGTTTCAGCTTGTAGCCCTCGTCGATGCCGGCGTCTTCGTTGACGTCGAGGATGAGGGTGGCCACGGGGCCGTCGAAAGTGAGCCGCCAGTGCTGATACGTGGCGGGGTCACGGTCGAAAGTAATCATGCACACTCCAAAGCGCGATGCGGAATTATAATTCCGGAAGCTGCTGGAGCAACTCCCGGACCGACTTCTGGACCGAGGTACCGCTGGTGTCGATGGCGAGGTCTGCGCGTCCGTACAGCTCGGTGCGCTCTTCGAGGATACGCCGGAGATCGTCCATGGCTTGCTGAGAGCCTGCCATCGGACGTAAATCGCCCTGGGCCAGGACGCGGCGCATGTGCTCCTCCGGCGTCGTGCGCACCCAGACCGTGAGGCAGTGGCGGAGGAGCAACTCGTACGTGGCGGACTCGGAGACGAGGCTGCCGCCGGTGGCGACGACGAAACGGGGATGCTTGGCCAGCAGCTCTTCCAGCGCCTGCAGCTCGTAGCGTCGGTAGGCCTGCTGGCCGTACAGCTCGAGGATCGCGCCGAGGGGGGAGCCGGAGAGGCGCTCGATCTCGCGGTCGAGCTCGAAAAAGGGGACTTTGCGGGATTTGGCGATGGCTGCGCCGAGAGTCGTCTTGCCGGCACCGCGCAGTCCGACGAGGGCCACCCGTTCCGCGCGCGACGTGCTCGCGTCCGCCTCGGTCAGCGAAGCGTAGACGTCCTTCAACTGCGCGAGCGTCATGCGGGAGAGGAACTGCGTGACCAACTCGAGCTCGCGCGACGGCGGCACGTCGTCGACGATGCGGCTCAGCGGCAGGCCGAGGGCGGCGGCGATGTGGCGGAGGAGGACGATGGAGACGTTGCCTTTGCCCGACTCGAGCTGGGTGAGGTAGCGCTCGGAGATGCCGGCGTGATCGGCGAGCAGCTTGCGGCTCATGCCGCGCCGGGCGCGCTCGCCACGGATGGGCTCGCCGAAGGCGCGCAGGAATTGCTCATCGTTCACAGCGTGGAATTATAGTTCGGCCCATACTCTCCTCATGCGCCGGCTCCTTGCAGTCCTCTTCCTGCTCTCCTTTTCGGCAAGCGCTCAGACGTCGATCACAGGCGACGAGACCACGACGCGCCTGGCCACGATCGCCAGAGTGTGGGGCGCGGTGAAGTACGCGCATCCGGCCATGGAGTACGAGCGGGTGATCGACTGGGACGCCGCGGCCATCCGCGCCGCGGAGCAGGCGAAGGGAACGGCGCCGGTGGCGGACGTCGTCACCGAGATGCTCGAGGTGCTGGAGGATCCGATGACGCACGTCACCTCGGCGTGCGTGGAAGGTGCGAGTGGCCCGGGACGGGCAGACGCGCGTCCCGCGATCGTCAGCGAGGGCGTGATCTACGTGCCGCTGGAGACGTTGATGGGAACGGAGCTCGATCCGGCCATCGCGCAGGCGCGCACGGTCATCCTCGACCTGCGGACGCCGGCGGGACTCTGCGCCACACCCGCGCTGCCTCTCTTCGCGCAGCTCGAGCAGGTGCTCGTGCGCGGCTCGCTGCCGGTGCCGCAGCAGCGGCGCATCCTCCACCGCGGCTATCGCTCGCAGGAGCCGAACGGGTCGACCACGTATGGATCGAGCTGGAACTTCGTCGACTTCGGGATCGTGAGCGGCTCGCCGGAGGGCAGCGGCGCGCAGACGATCTTCCTCGCCGACGAGCGCACGCAACTGCCGCGGCTGGCCGTGGCGATGTTGCTGGCGCGACAGGCCTGGATCGTCTCGGCCGGACCGTTCGGCGAGGAGGCCGCGATCGCGCACCTGCGCGTGCCGCTCGGCGAGGGGCTGGAGGCCGTGGTCCGCACGGCGGACGTCCGCATCGACAGCATGGCCTGGCACTTCGGGGCCGCCGAGATGCTGCCGGCCGGCGCCACCACGGAACAGCTGATCGACGCGGCGGTGAAGATGACGCGGCCGCGCAAGCAGCGCGGGGCGCGCACCGGCCCGGCCGCGGAGCGGCTGATCGCGGGCTTCTACGGACGGCGCGACGCCACGTACCCGGACATGGCCTACCCGCCGTTCGAGTACCGCGCGCTGGCGGCGTTCCGCCTCTGGAGCATCATCCATTACTTCTACGGCTACCCGCATCTCATCGGCGACTGGAACGCGCGCCTGCCCGAGATCGTCAATCTGTTGACCACGGCCGGCTCGCAGACGGAGTACGACCTGGCCTTGGCGCGGGCCATGACGTTCGTCCCGGACGGCCACTCTTTCGTCGGCTCGAAGGGCTATCTCGATCTGCGCGGCCGTGCCGCGCCGGCGTTCGCGCTGATGCCGGTGGAAGGGAAGCCGGTGGTGTACGACCTCGTCGACGCCGGCGCCAGCGGCCCGGTGAAGCCGGGCGACGAGTTGCTGGCCATCGACGGCCGGCCGGTGGCGGAGCGTTACGCGGAGATGGAGCCGTACGTCTCCGGGTCGACCGAGGAGGCGCGGACGCACTACATCACCAACGGGCTGGCGTGGGGCCCGGTGGGCTCGGAGGCGACGTTCACGTTCCGCAAGCCGGACGGGCAGGTCTACGAAACGCGCCTGCGCCGCGGCTCGTATCAGCGCACGCCGGTCTCGAAGCCGTGGCGCGTCCTGGAAGGGAACATCGGCTACGTCGACCTGCGCTGGCTGACGAGCGCGCAGGTGGATCCGATGATCGACGAGATGATCGGCACGCGCGGGCTGATCATCGACATCCGCAACTATCCGAACAGCGTCTTCCCGCGCCTCGCCCAGCGGCTGAACAAAGGCGGCGGTCCGTCGCTGATCTCGGAGATCCGCGTCCCGCTGATAGGCGGCGGCGTACGCGACCAGCCGCCGTTCCTGCAGGATGTCGGCACGACGCCGCTGCCCAAGTACACGGGCCGCACGATGACGCTGATCAACGAACGTGCGCAGAGCCAGTCGGAGCACACCTGCCTGGCCATCGACGCGGTGGCCGACACGACGTTCGTCGGCAGCGCCACGGTCGGCGCGAACGGGAATGTGACGTACATGGTGATGCCGGGCGCAGTCTACATCTCGTTCACGGGGATGGACGTGCGCCACCTCGACGGCCGGCAACTGCAGCGCGTCGGCGTCGTGCCGGACGTGCCGGTGCCGCGCACGATCGACGCGCTCGCGCACGGGCGGGACGAGGTGCTGGAAAGGGCAGCGGAGATGTTGCGGCAGTAGGGGGGACGGTTTTTGCCGCTTGCTGGTCTCACGCCCCGAGCCCGCGAAGCGGGCGGCAGACGACTTTGGGACTTCGACGCCTACCGACCCCGGGTGGGCGGGGGGCTATGGACTGCGGCGACCGCAGGCGCCGCTTTCCCTGCCTTCGGTGCCACAGCGCCTCCGCACACGAACGGCAGTGAAAGCGGCGTCTGCGGCCGCCGCAGTCCATAGCCCCCCGCACGCTCCGCACGCGCCGCTCGCTGTACTTAGTCACGCGCGGTTCAGGATCCCGGCGAGGTCGGCGGGTTTGCCGAGCATGGGGAGGTGGCCGGTGGGGAGCGTTTCGACTTGCGTCGCGCGGAAGCGGGCGGTCATCGCGTCCTGGTCCGAGGGCTTGATGCTGTGGTCTTCGAGGAGTTTCACGTAGATGCGCGGCATGGAGTCGGGGAGGGACCAGGTCACGGGATCGAGGTAGAGGCGCGGTGCTTCGCGGGTGAGCTTCTGCACGACGCGGGTGCAGGTGAAGTCGTCGAGGTCGTTGCAGTAGCCCTTGCGCACTTCGCCTTTCGGGATGGCGACGCCGTTCTTGGAGCGTCCGATCACGACGCGGAGAAAGAGGCGCATCGGCAAGGGGACGAGCGACAGGAAGTTCCGGCCGCTCTCCGGGACGACTCCGCCGACGAGCACCAGCGACTTCACCTTGTCCGGATGGCGTGTGGCGACGGCCAGCGCCACCTCGGCGCTGAAGGAGTGTCCGACGAGCACGGTGCCGGCTTCAAGTTGCGAGGCGACAAAGTCGACGCACTGTTCGAGCGTCACGTCGCCGGGGTTCGTACCGTCGCCGCGGCCGGGGAGGTCGAGGGCGCGGGCGGGCGCGTTGAGGTGCGGTAGAACGTCGTCCCAGATCCATGCGCCGAGGCCGGCGCCGTGCAGGAGGATGAACATCTAGAGGTCCTCGCGTTCGCCGTCGCGCGCGATGCGGATGCCGGGGTGCGTTTCGCGCAGCAGGCGGTTCGATTGGTTGAGGTGAATGTAGCGCACGCGCGTCCGGAGCGGCGAGCCGGCCAGTCGCGCTTCGGTCTCGCTGATGAGCGGATGGGGGATCTCGCGGAGGTCGCGGCCGGGCAGCTCGCTGGCTTCGTAGAACGTGCCGTCGAGGTAGGCGACGTCGACGCGGGCAAGGAGGTCTTCGAGCTTCGTCTCCCACTTTTCCCACTTGTCGATGTCGGGGAGCCAGAGGATGGTGCGCGACGGGCCGCGGACGAGGAAGCCGACGGTCTCGGAGTACTCGTCGCGGTGCGGGACGCGCAGCGGCGTCACGCGGATGCGCTCGTTCAGCGCGACCTCTTCGCCGCCGGCGAGCGTGACGAGGGAGATGTTCTGCAGCCGGACCAGTTGCTCCCACGGACCGTTGCGCTCCAGGAACTCGCGCATGCGCGGCATGGCGTAGACGCGGATCGACTTCGCACCGAGGACTTCCCGTCCGAGGTGGGCCAGGCCGAGATAGTGGCCGATGTGGGCGTGGGTGAGGAGGACTCCATCGAGCAGTGCGGCGCCGCGCGGCGCAGTCTCGTCGAGCGTGCGCAGTTGCGACGGAAAGTCAGGCGTGGCGTCGAGGATCCAGCGCTGGCTCGATTGAGGATCGACGATGGCCAGCGAGGCGACGCGGTGGCGTTTCGCGAGATCGCCCCAGGCGTCGGCGCAGTCGGGGCGATTGCAGCCGGCCTGCGGATAGCCGCCGTCCTGGGCGATGCCGAGGACCATCGTGTAGGGGCGGCGCGGCGTGGGTGACGGTGGCGGTGTGGTCGCGCACGCGGCGAGCGAGAGCAACACGGCGACGGCGAGACGGCGCATCAGGGAAGCGTACTCCAGCGCTCCGCGAGCGCATCAAAGATCGCGCCGGGTGCGCGGCACTCTTCGCCGTTGAGCAGGCGCAACGGCGCGAGCGTGGTCAGGCTGCCGGTGAGGAACGCGCCGTCGCGCAGCTCGGACAGTGTCGGTGCGCGCAGCTCGACGTCGATATCGAGGAGTGCGGCCTGCTCTAGGACCCACGCGCGGGTGATGCCGGGGAGGACGTTCTCCGGCGCGGTGACGAGCGCGTTTGCGTTGACGGCGAAGACGTTGGTGGTCGTCCCTTCGAGCACGCGTCCGTTGTGCGTGAGGAACAGCGCCTCGTCGGCGTCGGCGTCGAAAGCCTGCTCCAGCGCTCTCTCGCAGACGGCGTAGTGCTCGACGAGCTTGTGCTCGGGGAGCGTGCGCGCGAGCGACGAGTCGAGCGTGATGGCGCGTCCGCGCTCGCGGCGCGACAGGGTGCGCGGCGGGATGGGGCGGGCCTCGGCGGTGAGGGTCGTGCCGTCGTAGACGCAGCGGATGGCGAACGGAGCGCCGGCTTCCAGCCGGCCGGTCCGCTGGCTTCCAGCCGGCGATGGGGAGACCGGCCGGCTGGAAGCCGGCGGACCGGCCGGCTGGAAGCCGGCGCTCCGGATGTCCTCGACCAGGCGGTGAAACTCCTTCCCATCCGGCAACGCCAGCCCGAGGGCCGCCGCTGACCGCGTCAGGCGCGCGAGATGCTCCTCCGCCAGCACGACCCGCCCGTCGTGTACGAGCATCGTCTCGAACAGCGCGGTCATTCGCTCACTCCCGCGTACCGCAGAAACGCCGCCGATTTCGTGCGTGTCTCCTCATCCTCGGCGACGGGATCGGAGTCCCAGACGATGCCGCCGCCGGCGTGGTAGCGCATCGACTCCGGCGTGGCGATGGCGGTGCGGATGGCCACGCTCAGCTCGACGAAGCGGCTGCCGATGAAGCCGATCGCGCCGCAGTAGACGCCGCGCGCGGTCGGCTCCAGCTCGCGGATCATCCGCACCGCCGCGCGTTTCGGCGCGCCGGTGATCGACGCGGCCGGCGACAGCGCGGCCAGGACGTCCGTCGCGGTGCGGTCCTGCAGTCCCGTGGCGCGCACGGTTGATTCGAGGTGATGCAGATGCTGCAACGTGCGCACGGCGCGGAACTCGGAGACGGAGACGTTGCCTGGCGGCGCAACCTTGCCGAGGTCGTTACGGGCTACGTCGACGATCATCAGATGCTCGGCCGCGTCCTTGGCACTGGCGAGCAGCGTCTCGATCTCGCGGGCGTCGTCACCCTCGCGGCGGATGGTGCCTTTGATCGGACGCGTCTCGGCGATGCCGTGTACGCGATCGAAGCGCAACAACACTTCGGGGGATGCGCTGGCGATCGTGCAGTCGTTGGCGCGGAGGAACGCCGAGGAGCGCGGCGGATTGGAGTCGGTGAGGGTGCGATAGAGGTCGGCGGGATCGGAGGCGCCGGCGACGGTGAACTCGCGGGTGAGGTTGACCTGGTAGACCTCGCCGTCGCGGATGGCGGTGCGGATCTGTTCGACGGCGCGGGCGTGCGCGCCATTGTCCAGCGAGTCTTTTACCGTAGGACGTGGCGTCAGCCCGCCCACCCCTGCGAGGGGCGGGCTGAAGCCACGCCCTACGTTGGGCATGAAGATCCCGGTGCGGTGGCGGGCGAAGAACATGGCCGGTTCCGGCGGGTGCATCTCGCGCGGACGCACGTCCTCCTCGGAAGCCATGCACTCGTAGGAGATGTATCCCACCCAGCCGCCGAGGAAGGGCGCGGAGTGATCGGCGACGGGCACCGAGCGCTCCAACTCGAGGAACAGCTCTTTCCACTCGTGCGCGCGGCTCCACGGCAGCGACCGCACCTCCTCGGGCCACGGCAGCAGGATGCGCCACGCGCCCTCGTCGCTCCATCCTTCGAGGAGAGCGGCGCCGTTCTGGTGGAGATGGAGCGGTGTCAGCGACACCACTCCATCCTAACGGAGCCGCGCCCCGCGTTCTGATGCGAAGATGCGCGGATGCACATTCAAGAGCTCTTCGATCTCACCGGCCGCGTGGCCGTCGTCACCGGGGGCTCCCGCGGCCTCGGCCAGGAAATCGCCGAGGGGCTGGCCGAGGCCGGCGCGTCGCTGATGTTGTGCGCGCGACGCGAGCAGTGGCTCACGCCGACGCTCGAGGAGATGCGCGGCCGCGGCTTCACCGTCGCGGGCAGGACGTGCGACGTGACCAGCCAGACGGACGTCGACGCCGTCATCGCCGCGACCATGGAGACCTACGGCCGCCTCGACATCCTGATCAACAACGCCGGCATCTCGTGGGGCGAGCGCCCGGAGACGATGTCGGTCGACAACTTTCAGAAGGTGCTCAACACGAACCTCACCGGCGCGTTCCTCTTCGCCCAGGCCGCGGGACGGGAGATGCTGAAAGCCGGCCGCGGCGCGATCGTGAACATCGCCTCGGTGGCCGGCCTGCGCTCGGCCGCGCACGGTCCGTTCTTTGCCGGCTACACGGCCAGCAAGGCCGGCCTGATGGGACTGACGCGCGAGCTGGCCGCGGCCTGGGGAGGGCAGGGCATCCGCGTCAACGCCATGGCCCCCGGCTACTTTCACTCCCGCCTCGCCGACGCCGTGATCCAGCACCTCGAGCCGCAGATCCAGCAGCGCAACCCCATCCCCCGCGTCGGGAATGCTGGGGAGCTGAAGGGAGTAGCGGTCTTCCTCGCCAGCGACGCGTCCAGCTACATCACCGGCCAGACGATCATCGTCGACGGGGGCGGCGCCATCGTTTAGCGGACGCTCATCGCGGATTGGGAAAGGGCACGACGAGGGGCCTCCGGCGGGCCGGTGCGACCGGCAGCGCTGCATGGCCTAGCCAGGATGCACACCTGTCGACGAAACACGTGTTTGCGCGGCAGCATGGGCCCACTAAGCGCTGCCGGTCGCACCGGCCCGCCGGAGGCCTCCCGGTCGTCTCCCTTTCGCAGGCCGCCATGAACACCCGCTGAATGAAGGCGCTCCCCACCGATCCAATTTCGTGAGAGATTCCGCGGCCAGGAGCGAACATCCATGACACACACCATCACCCGTGCCGTCGTCATCGGCTCGGGCACCATGGGCGGCGGGATCGCCGCGCACTTTGCGAACGCCGGCATCGCCGTCTACCTGCTCGACGTCATCCCGCCGCCGCTCGACAAACTGAAGAAACACAAGCCGCCCGCGTTCCATACCGCGTCTACCGCGGACCTCATCACCGCCGGCACGCTGGACGAGCACGAAGCCTGGATCGGGGAAGGCGACTGGATCGTCGAGGCCATCGTCGAGAAGCTCGACGCCAAGCGCGACCTCGTGGCGCGCATCGACCGCCTGCGCAAGAAGGGGAGCATCGTCTCCAGCAACACCTCGGGGCTTCCCATCGCGCAAGTCGCGGCCAACGCGTCCGATGATTTCAAGAAGCACTTCCTCGGCACGCACTTTTTCAACCCGCCGCGCTACATGAAGCTGCTGGAAGTCATCCCGACCGCTGACACCGAGCCAGAGGTCACGGCATTCGTGCGCGACTTCGCGGAGCACCGCCTCGGCAAGTCGGTCGTCTTCTGCAAAGACACGCCGAACTTCATCGCCAACCGCCTGGCCTCCGTCGGCGGCGCGGTGCTGATGGACTACGCCCTCGAGCACGGCTACACCATCGAGGAAGTCGACGCCATCGCCGGCCCGCTCATCGGCCGCCCCAAGACGGCCGCGTTCCGCCTGCAGGACCTGGTCGGCCTCGACGTCTCCAACGGCGTGGCCACGAACCTCCACGGGATGATCGAAGGCGACGAGTCGCGCGACGCGCTGGCCTCGCCGCGCGTGGCCAGGCTGGTGCAGTCGCAGCTCGACCGCGGCCGTCTCGGCGACAAGTCGCAGCAGGGCTTCTATAAAAAAGAAGGCAAGTCGATCCAGACGCTCGACCTGAACAGCGGCGAGTACCGTGCGCGTCAGGAGCCGGAGATCCCGTCGCTGGCCGAGGCCGCGAAGATCAAGTCGCTGCCGAAGCGGCTGCAGTTCGTGCTGGCGCAGGACGACGAGGCCGGCAAGCTGGCCCGCCACATCGTCTACAACGCCTTCGGCTACGCGGCCCGCCGCGTCCCCGAGATCAGCGACGACCTGACCAGCATCGACCGCGCCTCGCGCTGGGGCTTCTCGCACGACCTCGGGCCGTTCGAGCTGTGGGACGCCCTCGGCGTGAAGGAGACCGCCGACGCGATGGAAGCGCACGGCGTGAGCGTCGCGCCATGGGTGCGCGAGATGCTCGACGCGGGACACACCTCGTTCTATCGCGATGGCCACGCCTACGAGCCGGCCTCGAAGTCCTACGCCGCCATTCCGCGCGACCCGAAACAGATCTCGCTGCGCGAGCACCCGGTCGTCAAGGAGAACAAGGGCGCCAGCCTGATCGACCTCGGCGACGGCGTGCTCTGTCTCGAGTTCCACACCAAGATGAACACGCTCGACGCCGACATCCGCGAGATGCTCGGCGCGGCGGTCGACGAAGTGGAGAGCGGCGACTGGAAGGGCCTCGTCATCGGCAACGAGGGCGGCGATTTCTGCGTCGGTGCGAACCTCGCCGGCGGCCTGGCCGGCGATCCGGAGTCCGCGGTCAAGGGGATGCAGGACGCGCTGATGCGCGTGCGCTTCTGCGCGAAGCCGGTCGTGACGGCGCCGTTCGGCCGGACGCTCGGCGGCGGCGTGGAGGTGGCGATGGCGGGCGGACGCGTCGTGGCCGCGGCGGAAACGTACATGGGCCTCGTCGAAGTCGGCGTCGGCCTGATCCCCGGCGCGGGCGGCTGCAAGGAGATGGTGCGCCGCGTCGTGTCGCCGGCGCTGAAGACGACGCCGGGCGCCGATCCGCTGCCGTTCGTGCAGCGCGTGCTGGAGGTCGTCGGTGCGGCGAAGGTCTCGTCCAGCGCGGCCGAGGCGCGCGAATTCGGTTTCCTGTCGGAGGGCGATCGCATCGTCATGAACCGCGATCACCTGCTGTATGAGGCGAAGCAGGAAGTGCTGGCCATGGAAGCGGCCGGTTACGCGCCCCCGCCGCGGGAAAACAATTGTTACGCCGCGGGGCGCGACGTGCTGGCCGGACTCCGCGCCGGCATTTACGTGTTGCAACAGGGCGGCTACATGAGCGAGTACGACGCGTACATCAGCAAGAAGCTCGCGACCGTGCTCTGCGGCGGCGACATCTCGCGCGGGCAGTGGGTCGGCGAGCAGTATCTGCTCGACCTCGAGCGCGCCGTCTTCGTCGAGCTCCTCGGCCAGCCGAAGACGCACGAGCGCATCCAGCACATGCTCACCACCGGAAAGCCGCTGAGAAACTGACACAGGAGAAAACCATGAATGAAGCCGTCATCGTTGCAGGCCTGCGCACCGCCGTCGGGAAAGCGCCGCGGGGCTCGCTGCGCACCACCCGTCCCGACGACATGGCCGCGGAAGTGATCCGCGCGCTGCTCGCGCAGAACCCGCAGATCGCGCCCGATTCGATCGACGACGTGATCATCGGCTGTGCGACGCCGGAGGGAGAGTCGGGGTCGAACGTGGCCCGCATCGCCGCGTTGCGCGCGGGACTGCCGGACAGCGTTCCGGCCGCGACCGTGAACCGCTTCTGCTCGTCCGGCTCGCAGACCATCGCCAACGCCGCGGAGCGGATCATGGCCGGCATGGCCGAGCAGATCATCGCCGGCGGCACGGAGTCGATGTCGCTGGTGCGCGGCAACAACCGCTTCCGCCCGAACCCGACGCTCATCGAAGAGCGCCCCGAGGTCTACATCAGCATGGGACTGACGGCGGAGAACGTGGCCCGCAAGTACAAGGTCTCGCGCGAGGAGGCGGACGCGTTCGCGTACCGCAGCCACCAGCGCGCGCTGGCCGCGCAGGCGGCGGGAAAGTTCGCCGAGGACGGCATCGTGCCGCTGCACGTCGAGATCCGCGAGCCGGACGACGAGCAGTCGTTCACGTTCGACACGGATGAAGGTCCGCGCGCGGATACGACCCCCGAGGCGCTGGCGAAGCTGAAGCCGGTGTTCCACGCCAAGGGCGTGGTCACGGCCGGCAACTCCAGCCAGACCTCGGACGGCGCGGCCGCGGTGGTGGTGATGTCGCGCAAGCGTGCCGAGGAACTGGGCCTCAAGCCGCTGGCGCGCCTCGTGTCGTACGCCGTCGGCGGCGTGCCGCCGGAGATCATGGGCATGGGTCCCGTCGTGGCGGTGCCGAAGGCACTGAAGCTCGCGGGGCTGAAGCTCGAGGACATCGACGTCATCGAGCTGAACGAGGCGTTCGCCTGTCAGGCGCTGGCGGTGATGCGCGAGTTGGGGCTCGACGAGGAGCGCGTGAACGTGAACGGCGGCGCCGTGGCCCTCGGCCACCCGTTGGGCGCCTCGGGCGCCAAGCTCACCGTGCAGATCCTCGGCGAGATGCGCCGCCGCGGCTCGCGCTACGGCATGGTCACGATGTGCGTGGGCGGCGGGCAAGGGGCGGCGACGATCTTCGAGAACCTGCAGTGAGGTTCGCGAACAAGACGGTCTGGATCACGGGCGGCTCCTCGGGGATCGGGGAGGCGCTGGCCGTGGCCTGGAGCCGCGAAGGCGCGCGCCTGATTCTGTCGGCCCGCAATGTGGCGGAGCTGGAGCGCGTACGCCGGGCGTGCAACGACCCGGAGCTGCATCGCATCCTGCCGCTCGACCTGACGGATACCGGCGCGATCAACGCCGCGGCGAAGCAGGCCGGCGACGTGGACGTGCTCGTCCACAGCGGCGGCGTCAGTCAGCGCTCGCTGGCGGCGGAGACGGACCTGGCCACCGACCGCGCCATCATGGACCTCAACTACTTCGGCACCGTCGCGCTGACGAAGGCCGTGTTGCCGTCAATGCTGGCTCGCAAGTCGGGACACATCGTCCCGATCAGCAGCGTGATCGGCTACGTCGGCATCCCGACGCGCTCCGCCTACGCCGCGTCGAAGCACGCCCTGCACGGTTTCTTCGAGGCCCTGCGCGCCGAGACGGCAAAAGACGGCATCCGCATCACGATGGTCGTGCCGGGCTACGTCCGCACGAAGGTCTCGGAGAACGCGCTCCGCGGCGACGGCACGGCGTACGGAAAGCTCGACGACACACACGCGAAGGCCATGCTTCCGGAGCGCGCGGCGGAGAAGATCGTCGACGCGGTGGCGCGCAACCGCGCGGAAGTGCGGGTGGGCGGCAAGGAGATCTGGGCCGTGCTGCTGCGGCGGTTGCTGCCGGGGCTGTTGCGGCGAGTGTTGCGCGTGCGGTAGCGGATGTGGGGTTGCTAGTTTCTGGTTACTAGTTGCTAGTGCAGCATCGCCTAAAGGCACTAGCAACTAGTAACCAGCAACCAGCCGCGTGCTAACCCACCACCGCGCGCACGCCCACCGACGGCCGCGTCTCGTGAAACAGCTCCAGCAGTTCCTGGTCGTCGTCTGCCACCGGCGTGAGGGCCGTGTCCATGTACTCGTAGCGTTGCGGATCGCGTTTCACGCGCATGTACTTCCAGCGCAGGCCGGCGTAGATCGAGAACCAGCGGCCGAGCTTCGCGACCGATTCGAAGACGTAGCGGGGGTAGAACTTCCAGCGCGGCTCGATGGCGAAGCCGGGGCGGCGGTCGCGGCGGAACTTGTAGCGGAAGAGGCCCGCTTCCAGGGGGTGCACTTTCTCGATGTGGATCGAGCCGCCGAACCACGTCATCAGCAGGATGGCGTTGCTGGCGCTGCAGCGCATGGCCACGTTGCGGCGGATGACCGACTCCACGTGCTCCTTCGTGTAGTACGTCTCCCAGGCCATGCGATACGCGCTCTCCCACTCGCTCTGCGCCATCTTCGGATGCGCGGTGCAGGCGTGGTTGAGGTCGTACTTGTTCATATCCGCGTCGACCTCGACGCCGTTGCGCACCAGCGTCTGATGGTCCTCCGAGCCGGGCAGCGGCGTGAGGAAGAAGAACTCCAGCAGGTCGACCGGCAGCTCGCGCTTGATGATCTCGATGTCGTGGCGGATCGACTCTTTCGTGTCGTTCGGAAAGCCGAGGATGTAGCCGGCGTAGGTGATGACGCGGGCGGCCTTCCAGGCCAGGAGCATCTTGCGGTACTCGGTGATCTTGTTCTGCCGCTTCTTCGCGCCGACCAGTGAGTCGGGGTTGATGTTCTCCAGGCCGATGAACACGCGCCGCACGCCGGCCCGCGCGCATTTCTCGATGAAGTTCGGGATCTTGTGGCAGAGCGTGTCCACCTGAATGATGAAGTGGATCTTGATCCCCTCCCGCTCCTTGAGCTCGATGAGGCGGTCCAGGATCGGCTCCCAGTCGGAGTTGCGGGCGAAATTGTCGTCGGTGATGAAGAAGCTGTGCAGCCCCTGGGCGACGTTCTCGCGGACGATCTTCTCCACGTCGTCCGGTGAGCGGCGCCGCGACTTCTTTCCCTGCACGTTGATGATCGTGCAGAAGGAGCACTGGAAGGGGCAGCCGCGGCCGGCGTCGAAGCTCGTCACGCCGCCCGCCGTGCGCCACGCCCGCAGCGCGGTGATGAGCGGGATCGGCGTCCCCTCGATGTGCGGGAGGTCGTTCATGTAGTTGTACAGCGGCTTGAGCGCTCCGTTCGCGGCGTCGAGCAGCACTTCGTCGAGCCGCCCCTCGGCCTCGCCGGCGAAGACGGAGATGCCGAGCTCTTTGGCCTTCTGCAGGTCCGCGTCTTTACCGCCCAGCATGCTGATCGTGCCGGAGACGTGGAAGCCGCCGATGCCGACCTGGATGCCGCGCTCGCGCAGCGGCCGTGCCAGGTCGAGCGCGCGCGGGAACTGGTTCGACTGCACGCCGACCAGCATCACCATCCCGCTGCCCGCCCGCTCGATCATCCGAACCAGCTTCTCCGGACGCACGCGCGTGTTGGTCTCGTCGATCGGATGGATCTCCAGCTCCGTGTCGCCGAGCACGCGGCGCTGCGCGGCGTCGAGCGCGAGATCGTACAGCGCGGCCAGTGAGTTCGATGGGATGGCCGAACGGAACCACTGGATGACGTACCCGTCATCGTCGTAATGCGACGGCTTGACGAGGATCAGACAAAAACGGCGCTGCGGAGACGTCATGGGATGAAGGGATGATAGCGCAGACGGCGCCGCGGCTGCGCGTCACTCCCTACATCAGCGGTTTGCGCGCGAACGGCAGGATGGCCACCTTCAGGTTCAGCGCGACGACGCGGAACTGATCCGCCACGTCCGGCGGGATCGGCACCTTCGAGAACATGATCACCGTGAAGAGATCGCCGGTGGCCAGGAGGCCGCCGAAGCCGAGGACCGACTCGATGGCGTAGGGGATGACGAACTCCTCCTGCGCCACGATGTGCGGGCTGCCGAGGGCGCGGGCGACGTGGAACACGTTGTAGGTCGCGTCGCCCTGCTCGAGCATCAGCGCGCGGTCGGGGCGGACCACGTCGGCGATGCGCAGGCCGAGCTGCGTGATGAGCTGCGCGATCATCGGCGCCTGGCGGACCATGTCCTCGCTGACCAGCGGGATGGCCCGATGGCCGCGCGAGCTCTTCGTCGCGTTCCACGCCGGCTCGTCGCCGCGCGTCGCCAGCAGCGTCAGGCAGCGCAGGTCGGGCGCGGGCTGGGAGACGCTCTTCTGCACGACGTCCTGCAACTCCGCCGGCAGGTCGGCGTACGGATGCGTCTTGAAGAAGCGCACCAGCGCACAGGCGGGACGGCCCTCGTCGTCCACCAGCTCGCGCTGGAAGAACTCCACCGCGCGCTCGGCCGCGCCGGTCAGCGTCCACGGCGTGTCGTCGTCGAACAGCGCCCGGAGCCGTGCCCGGCAATCCATCATGTCGTTGAATCCGAACGTGCTGAGCCGATACGGCATGCGCGCATCCTACGCGAATGCGCATGCGACCTGCAGCGGAGCGAGGCATGAGACTCGCCGTCATTCTTCTGCTCGCCTGTCCCCTCGCGGCCCAGGAGCTCTTTCCCCGTTTCAGCATCACCGGCGCGACGTCGCCCGCCCGGTTCGAGACCAACGCGCGCATCGACCCCGAGGATGCCGGCGGGGAAGGGACGCTGGTCAACTTCGAGCGCGACCTCGGCTTGGAGGACTCGCGCACGCTGCAGCGTTTCGGCGTGCAGTGGCGGCCGTTCGCGCGCCACGAGCTGGCGGCGTCGTACTTTTCCGCGCCGCGCAGCGGCTTCGAGCAGATCAACCGCAACATCACCTTCCGCGACGAGGTCTATCCCGTGAACGCCCTCGTCACGTCGCAGTTCGACCTCGACTACTGGAGCGCGACCTACACCTACTGGGCCCGCCGCGGCACCCGCGACGGCCTCGGCCTCTCCCTCGGCGTGGCCAATCTGGAACTGAACGCCAGCGTCACCGCCGAGACCACCGGCTCCACCGCAACGGTGACGCAGACCGCCGAGACCGAGGTGCCGGTGGCCCTCATCGGCGCCCAGGGCCGCGTCGCCTTCACCCGCACCATCCTCGGCGAGGCGAGCATCGCCACGCTCCCGCGCGTCACCATCGAGGACTACACCGGCCACGCCCTCACCGGCAACGCCCGCCTCGAATACCGCCCGCTGCGCTGGCTCGGCATCGGCGCCGCGTACCACTACTTCAAGCTCGACGTCGACGTCGCGCAGTCGAGCCTCACGGGCTCGCTGGATATGACCATTCAGGGGCCGGAGGGGTACGTGCGGCTGGCGTTCTGACCGACACTCACGGTGTGCGAAGCGAACAGGTTCGCTGCGCACACCAGACGTCACTGCGTGAACGACGGAGGTTCCCCTTCGCGGCGCGCACATCTGCCCGTGAATAGCGAAGAGTTTCGCTGCGCAACGCGAACATTTGCCCGTGAATAGTGAAGAGTCGCGCTTAGCAAGACGCAAGTTTGCGCGTGAATGGCGAAAGTTTGCCCGTGAATGGCGAAGAGTTTCGCTTCGCACGACGCGAGTTTGCCTGTGAATGGCGAAGAGTTTCGCTTCGCACGACGCGAGTTTGCCCGTGAACGGCCAAAGGGCTCGCTACGCACCGCGAAAGTTCGCCCGTGGACGGCGGAAGGGGCTCGCTTCCCACACATTCGTGTGAGTCGCAGACGACAGCAGCTTTCGTGTCGTGGGACACGCCACAATTGCTGTCATCCTGAGCCGCAGGAACGGACCCACAGCGCGGGAAGCGTGGCGGCGAAGGACCCCCTGCCGGAGCTGCGGTCTCGAGCCCGATCGGGGGTCCTTCGCCATCATGCTTTAGCCTGCGTCGGATGATTCCTGCGGCTCAGGATGACAGCATGGGGAGTGCTTGAAAGGAGACCGTTGGTCGTTGAATGCCGTCTGCTTGGACGTGCGGACAGTCCATCGCGTATCACACAGCAATGCTCCGGATCCCCCTCGCCCTCATCGCGATCCTTCTCCTCGCATCCTGCAATCACGAATCGCCCACCGCCCCGCGCGAAGCCGCGAACGAAGTCCGCGTGAATGCGACGGACATCGTTCCGTGTGTCGGGGCGAGTGCCTACGTTGAGCCAGACGACATCACGATCCCGGTGGGCAGTACGGCCCTCGTGACGATGAGACTCTGCTTCGGGGGGCAGGAGGGGTTGGGACGGGAGCTGTTCGTCAGTCCCGAGAGCGTCGCCCGCGGGAAGGGGAAGACGGTGTCCGGGGATACGTATGCGACGTTCACCGTTCACGGCGTCGCGCCCGGAACGGCCACCGTCTACTACTCGGCATGGCAGTTCGGCCGTGCACCGTCGACGCGCCCGATCGGGACGGTCACGGTGCACGACACGCCTCGCCGCCGGAGCGTGCGGCACTGAAGGCGCATCACCCTGCGCCATGAGCCGTACCGTCCGCGCCGCCCATCCCGCCCTCTCCGACGACATCGGCGACCTGCGCACCCAGCGTCCGCTGCCGAACGAGGAGCTCGAACAGCTCGATCCGTTCCTCTTCCTCAACCATCACGGGCCGCAGGTCTATCCGCCGCGCAACCACGGTCTGCCGTTCGGGCCGCATCCGCACCGCGGGTTCGAGACCGTCACCTTCATCGTCGAAGGCTCGCTCGCCCATAAAGACACGGGCGGACACGAGAGCGTGATCCACGCCGGCGGCGTGCAGTGGATGACCGCCGGCCGCGGACTCGAGCACGCCGAGCTCTCGCCGGAGGAGTTCCTGCGCCATGGCGGCCCGCTGGAGATCCTGCAGTTGTGGGTCAACCTGCCGTCGCGGCTGAAGATGGTCGACCCGCGCTACACCGGCCTGCAGCGTGACGAGATCCCGTCGTTCGAGCAGGACGGCATGACGGTGAATCTGATCTCCGGCGACTGGGACGGGCGACAGGGCCCCATCGAGTCACTGACCGGCATCCACATGGCCACGCTGGCCATCCCCGCCGGCGTCCGCGTCACGCTGTCCGCACCCCGCGGACGCACCGTCTTCTTCTACATCGTCCGCGGCGCGCTGGACGCCGGGCGGGCCATGGAGCTGATCGAATTCAATGACGACGGCGACACGATCGAAGTCGAGGCGCAGAGCGACGCGCTGGTGCTCTTCGGCCACGGCCGGCCGTACAACGAGCCGGTCGTCGCTCACGGCCCGTTCGTGATGAACACGCGCGAGGAGATCATCCAGGCCGTGCGCGACTATCAGGCCGGCTTGTTCCGCTGAAGCTCGCGCGCGATCAGCTCGTATGACCGTCGCCGGTCTTCGTGCGAGTAGGTGATGGTCACGATCATCACCTCGTCCGCCTCGTACTCCGCCACCGCCTCCTCGATCCCGACACGCACCTGCTCCGGCGAGCCGACGATGGCGCGGCGGCGGGTGCGGAACGGGTCGTCGTCCTGCGGCTGCTCGGCGAGGAACTGCAGGGCGCGGTCGATCGGCGGGATGGCGATGAGCTGGCTGCGGAAGAAGAGCGTGAACATCATCTTCGCGCTAGACGCGATCCGCCGCGCCTCCTCCTCCGTCTCCGCGCAGACGGCCCACACCGCGGCGATGACGCGCGGCTTCTGGCCGTGACGCGACGGCTCGAAGCGGCGCCGGTAATCGGCCACGATCTCCGCGCCATGCGGGTTGATGAAGTCGGCGAATGCGTAAGGCAGCCCGAGCTCCGCGGCCCAGATGGCGCTCTGCGGCGAGCTGCCGAGGAGCCACGGCTGCGGCACCTCGGGGCGTCCCGGGAGCGCGGTCAGGCGTGCGAACGGATGGTCGGCCGGCATATCGTCGTCGAGGTAGGCGAGGAGCTCGAAGAGCTGCGCCGGAAAGTCGTCCGGTCCCGCCTGACGGCGGTCGCGTTGCAGCGCGAACGTCGTCACGGGGTCGGTGCCGGCCGCGCGGCCGAGTCCGAGGTCGATGCGGCCCGGCGCCAGGGCGGCCAGCATGCTGAACGTCTCCGCCACTTTCAGCGGACTGTAATGCGGCAGCATCACGCCGCCACTGCCGACGCGGATGCGCGACGTCGACGCGGCGATCGGCCCGATGAGCGCCTCGGGGCTGGCGCACGCCAGCGCCGGCGTGCCGTGGTGCTCGGCCACCCAGTAGCGCGTATAGCCGAGGGCCTCCGCGTGGCACGCCAGATCGACGCTGTTGCGCAGCGCGTCGGCGCCTGTCATGTTTTGAGAGATGGGGGCTTGATCGAGGATCGAGAAGGGGAGCATCGTTCTCCAGAAGTGACAGCGCTGTCCCAAGGTTCGGACATCGGCATAAAGAAACGACCATTTTCGACGTGAAATGCCGGGCACGCCGTCCGCTATGGACCAAGACAAATTCAGCAGCCGAGAGGTGCATGCATGGCTCGTCGTCTCGTCCTCCTCGGAATCTCGATCCTTGTCACGCTCACCCTCGCCGCGCAGAACCGCGAGTCGCTCACCGTCATCCTTCCCGAGCAGCAGCACCGCGAGTCGCTCACCGTCGAAATCGTCGACGTGCCGGTTTACGTCACCCGCGGCTTCGAGCCCGTGGACGGCCTGACGCGGGACGACTTCGAGCTGTACGTGAACGGCGAGCGGCAGCCGATCGAGTACTTCGACATCCTCGGCGCGACGGCGGAAGCAGGGACGCTGCGCGATCGCCGTCTCTTCCTTCTTCTCTTCGACGTCGCCTTCACGCATCCGCACTCCGTGCCCCGCGCGCAGGCGGCCGCGTCGAAGCTGATCGCCAACGCGGAGCCGGGCGACTATTTTGCGGTGGCGACGTACTCGACGCGGCGCGGCGTCTGGTTCGCCGTGCCGTTCACGCGCGACCGGGAAGCGCTCGGCCGCGCCATCGCCAACCTCAACGCGCCCCGCTCGGGCGACCCGCTGGCGATCGTGATGACCGCCTCCGAGCGCGCGTCATTCGACAACTGGGAAATGGACACGCACTCCTCGGGCGACCCGTCGAACGCCGCGTCGCGCATCGCCGGGGACACGATGCGCGACCTCGCGTTCGCGCGCACGCTGCGTGCGGCGGAGGACCAGGCGGAGGACCTCGAGGCGCTGAGTGTGCGCATGGCGGCGCTGGAAGGAGAGAAGCACGTCGTCGTCATGTCCGAGGGATATGACGGACAGTCGCCGAACCGGTCCGATGCCCGGAGCGCGGGCTCCATCAGAAGGTGGAACGACAGCGATCTGCCGGGGCTCCGCTCCATCTATTCGGCGCGGGTCATCGACCACACTCTGGCGGCGAGCATCCTCACCATGCATCGCGCGTTTCAACGCTCCAACGTCGTGCTGCACGCGCTCGACCTCCAGGGCGTGAGCAACTCGCTGGTGAGCAACGACTCGCTGGCGTTCCTGGCCAGCGGCACCGGCGGGCAGTTCCTGCACAGCACCAACGACTTCGGCGGCGCGCTGACGAGGCTGGCCTCGAAGCTCAGCCGCGGCTACCGCCTCGGCTTCCACCCGGGCAAAAGCGTGCGCCGCGGCTACAACTCGCTCGAGGTCAAAGTGCGCAAGGCCGGCCGCGGCGTGCGCGTCAATCATCGCGAGGGATTCGACGCCAGGCCGGAACGCGCGAACACGGAGGACGGCGTGTACCTCGCGGACGTCGTCCTCAACGACGTGCCGCAGAGCGGGACGTCGGCGAAGCTGGCATTGCGTGGCGACAAGCTCTTTGCGACCATCCCGATGGGCGAGGTGGCGGCGCAGCTTCCGGACGGCGGAGGGGCGGAGCTGCTCGTCTACGGCTTCGCCGCCAACGGCCAGGCGCTCGTCTATCACCGCGCCACCATTGCAGTGAGCGCCGGTGCGACGGGGGAGAAGACGCTGGAGATCGCCATGCCGGAAGGAACGCAGGTCGCGAAAGCGCTGCTGCGCATCGACGGCGGACTCGGGTTCAGTAAGGTCGTCAAGTAACCGTTGAGGGCGCAGTGCGCAGTGGGCAGGGCGGAGGAGCTCGCCTGCGCCCCGCGCCCTGCTCACCGCGCCTCACAATGTGCGGTACCGAACGGACAGGCAATGCTGACATCACTATCGTCAGCACGTGCCCGAACGACAGGATGACGTCGCGACGTTACTGATGGTGGCGCGGACGGAGATCCGCAATCTGCAGCGTGACGCTGCCACGCTTCCGCCGGAGGAGGCGGCCGAGTTCCTGGAGCTGATCGAGAAGCTCTCGGAAGAGTCGCGCCGCATCGCCCTCGCCGCGGCGCGGAAGATTCGCGAGCACTGAGTCGATGCCGTACTGAGAGAATGCGCGGCGGACATGGATCCGCTGACGCACACGCTCCTCGGCGCCAACCTCGCTTCGACGCGCCTCCGCGACACGACCCGCCTCGCCACCGCGGCGCTGGTCATCGGCGCGAACCTGCCGGACGTCGACTCCATCCTCTATTTCACCGGCCACGACGACCTGGCCCTCGGCTTCCGCCGCGGCTGGACGCACGGCGTGCTGGCCCTGGTCGTGCTGCCGTTCCTCCAGACCGCGTTGCTGCTGCTTTATGACCGGCTGCGTCCCGATCGAGAAAAGCGCGCGCATGTGGGATGGCTCCTCTGCCTGTCCGCCTTCGCCATCCTCACGCATCCTTTTCTCGACTGGCTGAACAACTACGGCATGCGCTGGTTGATGCCGTTCCGCCCGACGTGGTCGTACGGCGACTCCGTGTACATCATGGACCCCTGGCTCTGGCTGATCCTCGGCGCCGGCTGGCTGGCGCCGCGGCGCGCGACGCGTGTCACGGTCGGCATCTGGGCGGCCTGCTCGGCGCTGCTCGTCTATTTCGTGGCGGGGAGAGCGGCGGTCTACCTGCCGGTGGTGGCGGTCGTGGCGCTGGTGCTGCTGGCGGCGCTGGTGTGGCGTCCGCGCCTGACGTGGATCCCGAACGCCGCTCTCGCCCTCGCCGCCGTGTACATCGCCACGCGCCTCCTCATCCACGAGGCGGCGGAGACGCGCGTCGAGCGCCAGCTCGCGTCGCGCAACGTGATGGTCGCGCCCGACCCGCTCGACCCGACGTCGTGGGCGGTCGTGGCGCAGACGGGCGACGTCTGTCGCTTCGGCCGCTATTCGTGGCGGCATGGACTGGCGCTCAACGATCTGCGGATCCCGGTGGCGAAGCCGTCGCCGGAATGGGAAGCCGCACAACGCGATCCCTCCATCCGCGGGTTCATGACCTGGGTGCGCTTCCCGTGGTACGAGATCGACGCCGAGCGCAGGCTCCTGTTCGTGCGCGACGCGCGGTATGCCGTGCGGCGCCATGGCCGAGGCGGGTTCGGCGGGGTCGAGGTGCAGCTTCCGCCGAAATATCGTTAGAACGACTATCGTTCGAATTGAGTGATGGCAGGAAAGCTTCAGTCCGAGATCCGGCAGCGCAAACCATTCGTCAGTCTCGAGGAGGAGGCGTACCTCAACCTCGTCCGCACCGCGGACGCGCTCACGCGCGAGCTGGAGCTGCTGCTTCAGCCGAATGGCGTCACGCCGACGCAGTACAACGTGCTGCGCATCCTCCGCGGCGCGGGCGAAGAGGGAGCGACGTGCTCGGCGATCAGCGAGCGCCTGCTCGCCTTCGACCCCGACGTGACCCGCCTCCTGGACCGTCTGGAGAAAGTGCACCTCGTGCAGCGCGCCCGCAGCGTCACCGACCGCCGCGTGGTCATGACCACCATCACGCCGCTGGGCCTCGAATTGCTGGCCCGTCTGGACGGACCGCTGGAGTCGCTGCTCAAACAGCAGTTCAAGGGGATCGGCAAGGCGCGGCTGACGCAGCTGGTGGCCGATCTCGAGGAGATCCGCACCAGATGACCGACACGCGCATGCCCGCTGTCTTCTTCGGCCACGGCAACCCGATGAACGCGCTGCAGACGAACGCGTGGACCGAGGGCTGGAACGCCATCGGACGCGCGGTGCCGCGGCCGAAGGCCATCCTCTGCGTCTCCGCGCACTGGAATCCGCCGGCCACGCTCGTCACGGCGGTGGAGCAGCCGCGCACGATCCACGACTTCGGCGGCTTCCCCCGTCCGCTGTTCGAGGTGCAGTACCCCGCGCCCGGCGATCTCGCGCTGTGCAAACGCGTGCAGGAAATGCTCGCGCCGGCGACGGAAGTCGGCCTGGCCGACGACTGGGGACTCGATCACGGCACGTGGTCGGTGCTGGTACACGTCTTTCCCGGCGCCGACATCCCCGTGGTGCAGCTCAGCATCGACGAGACGCAGCCGGCGCAGTTCCACTACGACATCGGCCGCCGCCTGGCGCCGCTCCGCGACGAGGGCGTGCTGATCATCGGCAGCGGCAATCTCGTGCACAACCTGCACGCGTACGGCTGGGGCAAGCACGTGCCGGAGCCGTACGACTGGGCGGTGCGCTTCGAGTCGAGCGCCCGCGAGTGGATGCTCGCGGGGAACCATCAGCCGCTGGTCGGCTACGAGCAGCTCGGCCGCGACGCCATGCTCTCCGCCCCGACGCCCGATCACTATCTCCCGCTCCTCTACGTCCTCGGCGCGCAGCAGGCCGGCGATCGCGTCAGCTTCCCGGTGGAAGGCGTCGACGGCGGCTCGATCTCGATGCTCAGCGTGCAGGTGGGCGGCTGATGGTCTGGCTGGCCGCGGCACTCTTCGCCGTAATCGCCGTGGCCGTCTACGCCGCCCGCGAGCCGCTGGCCCGCGGCCAGGCCCTCATCGCCGGCGGCCGCATCGGCGTCGGCTGCGTCATCGCCGAGGCGATCGGGTTCCTGGTGCTGGCGGCGCTGGTGCTCGTGTTCCGCGACGTGTTCTGACACAGCGCGTTCAAACGACCACGCGATCCTCTCATCCATGCTGTCATGCGGGATGACAGCGCTTGACTGGTTAAATAGTGCCGCGACCCCGGCTAAATGGTGCCGGAACCCGGACGGCGAGTGCCATGACCCGGGGCGGTGGGACGTTCCACGTCACCTGTCGGGTTGCCCGACCTCGCGGCCGGCGGTCACGACCTCACCCGGCACGTTGCGGAACCTCAACGGCGAGGTTCGCGACCCGATCGATCACGTCCGAGCACCCGGGCGATTGGGTCGCCCGACGTCGCGGAATGGGTCCCGCGACCTGACAGTGAGGTTGCTCCACCTCATGGAAGAGGTGCGGCGATGCCACGGGCGAGGTCGCTCGACCTCATGGATCAGGTGGGAGGACGTGTCGTCGAGGTAGCTCCACCTCATGGGTGAGGTGCGAGGACCTGACGGCGAGGTCGCTCTACGTCATCGGTGAGGTGCGACAACGTGATCGGTGACGTGCGAGGACGTCATCGGTGAGGTAGCGCCATGTCAGGGATGACGTGCGCGGACCTCAGCGCCGGGTCGCTCGACCTGACGGCGAGGTGGGATGACCACATCCGTGAGGTAGCTCTACCTCGGGCGTGAGGTCCGCGACCTCGCCGCTGACGTTGCTCGTCTATTTCCGTGAGGTCGTGGAATGTGGCGGATGAGGTCGCGGGACCCGAGCGTCAGGTGCTCCGACCTCACCGACGAGGTCGGCCGATGTCGCGCCGAGGTCCCCGAACCTTCAGGCTCGGGTCGCGAATGCCCAGCGTGGGGTCGCGCCACCTGGCGGCGGGGTTCCCCCACTATTGGCGCGCCGACCCACGCCCGGTCGTGCGGGGGCTATGGACTGCGGCGACCGCAGGCGCCGCTTTCCCTGCCTTCAGTGCCACAGCGACGCCGCACCATGGACGGCAGTCAAAGCGGCGTCTGCGGCCGCCGCAGTCCATAGCCCCCCGCACGCTCTGCTACGGAAGTAGAGCTCTGCACACCTGCGCCTCGCGGGACGCCCCCCCCCATTACTGTCAGGATGACAGCAATTGTGGCGCGTCCCGAGTTACGCCCGTGTTGGTCTTCTGCGAGTGTCCTGCAGGTTCATGGCGGCCGGACGCTGCCGGGAACGGCAACCGGGGCGCCCGCGCTCGCGACACCGAGCTTCGCGCGCAGGTCTTTGATCGCTTCCTCCACGGCGGGGTCGCGCGACTCGGCCGCGGAGGCGGCCTCGTAGTGGTGCAGCGCGCCGGTGTAGAGCTCGCGCGCTTGCGCGGCATCGCCGCGCTCTTCGAGCTGCACGGCGAGGAAATGGCGGCAGACGGCGAACTCCCGCAACTGCTCGACGGTCGCGCCGGCGGAGGCGCGGTCGATGTTGATCAGACCACTCCGGGTTACCTCTTCCCAGCCGACGAGACCGAGCTGCCGGCGGGCCATCCCCAGGCCGCATTTCGCGTTGCCGAGATCGGCGATGACCGCCGGCTCCGGCTGCTCGATGACCATACGCTCGGCCACCGCCACCACTTCCTGCGCCATCGTCAGCACCTCGGGAGTGGCGCTGCGCTCGTGGAAGAGAAACGTCGTGAACGTGTTGCCGATGCGGAGCAGCGTGGCCGACATGTTCCGCTGCTCCTCCTTCGGCGCCAGCCACGCCGCCAGTTGCGCCGCGTTCATGGCCGCCCGCAACGCGGCGCTCCGTTCCGCGCCCTTCTTTGCATCGGTCGACAGCGACCACTGAATCCAGTCGTAGAGGTTCCGCAGTGCGTCGTAACTGCTGACGAGAGCCGGCCGCACGAACAGCTCCTGCCGCAGCAACGGCAGGCCTGCCTGGAACTCGCCCATCGCGCCCGCGGTGTTCTCGGCCTCTAATAGCTTCGCACCGCGGTTCACGTGGTCCGCGCTGAGCTGGGACTGCTCGTTCGCCTTTGCCTCGCGCGTCGAGATGAGCGTCAGGTAAAGGGCCTGGAGGCGTATCGATTCGGCATGCGCCGCATCGGCTGCCGCCGCGTCGCCGGCCTGCCTGAAGATGACCGCCTCCGCGCCGCGGATGGCACGCAGATCCGTGACCGCGCTCGGCTTCCCCGACGGTTCGGCGCCTTTCAGCAGGTCCGCGGCGCGGGCGAGCGTCGCACGCGCCTCCGGCAACCGGTTCAGCGCCGCCAGAATCTCCGCCTCCACGCGCAGCCACCGGCTCCGGCTCGACACGCGGTCGCCGTCGCGCGGATCGTGGAAGGTCGTGCTCTTCTCCTGACGGGCGGCCAGCTCCTGCATGACCCTGAGCGCCTCGTCGTGCCTGCCGCGCATGGCCAGCAGCAGGGCGCGCTGTTCGAGCGACGAAAGGAGGTCCCTCTCGCTCACCGCATCAGTCGGGTCGACGCCCTGCAGCTCGCGAAAGGCGGCCACCACTTCCAGGCTGACCGCGTCCACCTCCTCGATCGGCGGGACGGACGTACAGGTGCCCTGCCGGTGACACTCGGCCATGGCCATGACGATCAGGAGACGGGTCACGGCGGCGTCGCGGCGCCACGTGCGGTTCAGCGGGTCCCACCGCAGCATCTCGTCGTACTCCCTCATGGTGCCCCGGAATTCATTCAGCGCTGCCTGCGGATTGGTGGGCAGACTGATGGCCCACGCCTGGTAGTCGCGGGCGCCGAGCGAGAACCGCCGCAGCAGCGTCGACGTGGGCTCGAGCTGGCGGGCCTGCTCCGACAACCGGCCCGCGGCGGTGTACTCCTCCCTGAAGTTGAAGACGATCGCCCGAAGCATGACCTGGCGCGCCAGCGAGTCGAGCACGTCGGCGTGCGGATACGGCTGAAGCGGCTGGACGACCTTCGCACATTCGGGCCCGTACGGGATGAACAGGAGGTTGAAGACGATCGCGTACGCGGCGTCGAGCTGGGTCATGGTCCGCGGCATGTCGCCCATGCGGTGATGCAGATCGGCCGCGGCCACGAGGTCATTCGCCAGACTCGTACAGTCTTTGAGCGTGGGAGTGCTGCCGGCTTCCGGTTGGGCGATGACGCGGCGCCGCGCGGCGATGGCCTGATTGACCTCGCCCAGCGCCTCCTGAAGGCGGCCCTGCGCCAGGAGCGCCTCAGCCAGCCGCTCGCGGGTCCGGGCCGCCTCGCGCACGACCATCGGCTCGGCGTCGTCGTCGACGTCGAACAGCTCCAGGGCACCACGGAAATCGACGATGGCCGGCTGGAGCTTGCCGCCGTTCATGGCGATGTCGCCGCGATTGCGCAAGGCCAGGCCGTGATTGACGTCCCACCGCGTCCCTTCCTCGGCGTTCACGCGGTCGCTGACGAGGGCCAGCAGACTGGTGCGGCCGCTGTCGCGCACTTCGCCGAGAAACTCCTCGCCCAGGAGAAAGCTGAGCAACTCTTCGGCGTTGTTACGCTCCTTCTGGACGCGGAAGTTGTAGTAACCGAGGATGGCCACCAGGACCAGACCGATCGAGGCCGCGGCCCATAAGGCGCGTTTCAGCTTCCGCGGCAGTTTCGTGCTGCGGGCATTGCGGATCGACTCGGCCAGGCGATCGTGGCTGATCTCGTAGAACACGCTCTCCTGCCGCGCCTCGCGGCGGATGAGCCGCTCGTTGGCCAGCGTGTCGAGCGTCTGCTGCGAGATACCGTAATCGCCGAGGATCTGGCGCTGCTCGAGCATGAGGCGATGGCCGCCCGCGCCGAGGAGGCCTTCCTCGCACAGCACTTCCGCTTTGCTTTGCTGCGAGCGCGGAGAGATCCGGTCCAGCGTGTCGCGATAGAACCGGTCCAGGACCGAGGCGAAATCGCGGCCCTCATGGAAATCGGCGTAGGTGAGCGTGACCTTTTCTTTCTGAGGACCGGCCTTGCGCGTGGCGATCTTCTCCGCGTGGCGGCTGAGCAACTGCAACTGGAACGGCTCGATGACGCCGGACGTCCCTTTCAGGTACGCCACCATCGCGTCGAGCGCGGCCTTCTCGAAGTCGAACGGCGGGGAGTCGTAATCGCCCTTCAGCAGCGCCGGCTCCGTGATGGCCGTCCGCGCGGAGCGGTCGCTCAGCGCCTCCAGCCGCAGCCGTTCGTGGAACAGGCCGGGGATGACGGATGCGAATTCTTCGAGCGAGCCGAGATAGTCCTCGCGCAGGCTGATGATCAGCTTCAGATCGGGCTTCGGCGTGCCCGCGGGGACCCGCGCCGGCGCGATCCCGGTGGCCAGCGCTCCCAGTTCCGCGGACAGCTCACCGCGAAACGCCGCATCGCGCAGCGTGAACACTTCCTCGAACTGGTCGAAGACCAGCACGGGCGTCAGCAGCACGTCGCCGCGCCAGACCGTGAGGTCGCCGAGCAGTTCCCACAAGCCCGCGGCCGGCTCCGGCGTATGGACGAGCTTCTCCGCGGCGCAGCTTTCGGCGATGGCGCGCTGCACGGCGTCGGTCAACGACTCCGCCGCGACATTGAGGCGAACCATGACCGGCAGGTACGGCTTCTTCCGCAATCGCGGAAAGAGGCCGGCTTGCAATAGCGAGGTCTTGCCCAGACCCGATTTCCCGAACTGTACGAGCAGCGGGGTGCTGAGCACGCGCAGATAGAGGTCTTCCGTCTCGCTGCTGCGGCCGAAAAATTTGGCCACGTCCTCCGGCGAGTCACCGAAGGGGCGTGTGCCGGGATAGCGGCTGCGGGCCTGCGTCTGCGCGGCGTTCTCGGTCATGCCGTCACCGCCTGCCGGCGCGCGGCGCGCTTCTTCCAGTCTTCCAGAATGGCGCGGGCCAGTTGCTCGACGCCCTTCTCCTCGCCGACGTCGATGACGTGGTACTCCTTCAGCGACGAGAGAATCTCCGACGTGCCGTGCGTGACCGGAATCAGGAAGGTGATGTCGTCGCGCATCTCCGACTGCCGCGACCTGGCGATGTCGATCTCTTTGTAGAAGATGCCCTCGTCGCGGCCGATCATGGTGGGCGTCTGCACGACGATCACGTAATGGACCTGGCTCTGGATGACGTTCTCCAGCGCCCGCGCCCACTTCTGTCCGGCGCGCAGGTCCTGTTTGTCCTGCCAGATGTTGACGCCGCGCGCCTCCAGCTGTTCGGCCAGCGCCTCGATCTTGTCGCGGTCCTGACTGGCGTAGCTGACGAACGCGATCGGCGCGTCCGGCGCCGGCGACGAGCCCGCGGTCTGTGCCGCTCCGGCCACGGCCTTCTTCTCGACGGTCGCTTCATACGCGGCGCGCAGCTCTTTCGCAAACGCTTCCCATTGCAGGGGACGGAAGTCGATGCGCCGCGTTCCCGAGAAGAACCCGACCACCTCGGCGCGATCGGGACGCTCGAAGAAGACGTTGTCCTCGAAGGCGATCCCGCGGCTGCTCTTGTAGAGATTCATGACCTCCAGCAGCACACGCAGGTACCACTGGTGAAATCCGAAGCCGATGAAGAGGCACGACACTTCCGGATCGTTGAGGATGCCGCGGATCTGATCCGGCACGGGCGGCGCGCCCTTGATGATCGCCACCAGGAACCGGATCAGGTCGACCTCCGTGAGGACGAGCGACGTCCGGTCGGAGTAATGACCGAACAGGTGGTAGACCAGAGGACTCTGCTCCGACGGCTGCGACAGGGGCGGCGTGCGTCCGCCGCTGAAGTTGTAATGGCCCTGCTGCGGCGTCTTTTCGACGCTCTTGTAGGCCCGGAACATCAAGTCGTCGGGCGAGGCGGAGATGCACAACTGAAACGGCAGCGCGGCCAGATCGGTGTGGAAATCGGTCGTCGACTGCGCCTCCGCTTCATAGAAGTCGCAGGCGAAGCCCGTCAGCATGTACGGGTCGCCCTGCCGGCGCATGTACTCGTCGGCGGCCCGGCGCAGCGTCACGGCGGAGGCGGCGATCTCGGCCTCCGAGGCGCCGAGGTCGTTCAGCAGCGCGAGGGCGAGCAGCTCGTCGAGCGGCCGCCGTTCCGGATCGCCGGCCCGCACCGCCACCCGCGGCCCCAGCACGAGCACACATTTCCCTTCCTTGACGCGGTCGACGAGACTGCGCAGCTCCCGACTCTCCACCGTGCACGCTCCTTGTTGTTGGACCTGAGCGATTGTACGTCCACGGGGGACACGTTTAGATCACTTCGCGCTGGTGGACGCTTCGACCGCGTCGGTGCCCGGCACCGCGTACGAACGTCCCGCTTTGTACAGCAGCGCGCAGACGGCCAGGACAATGGCGATGCCGATGGCGATGGCGACTGGCCCTTCCAGGAACGGATCGCGTTTGACGTCCAGCTTGATCGTCGTGACCAGGATGGCGATGCCGACGCCGGCCAGTCCTTCGCCGGCGATCATCCCCGACGCTCCGAGCACTCCCGGATCGCTGTCGCCCGTCTTTCCCTTGCTGCGCGCGTCGACGATGCGGCGCACGATGCCGCCGACGAAGATCGGCGTGAGGCTGCCGAGGGGGAGGTAGATGCCGACCGCGAACGCCAGGCCCGGCAGGCCGGCGATCAGCGCGCAGACCGACAGCGCCGCGCCGGTGCCGACCAGGCCCCACGGCAGCGCCCCGGAGAGCACTCCCTCGATCACCGTCTTCATCAGCGTGGCCTGCGGCGCCGGTAGTTGCGGCGAGCCGAAGGTGAAGGCCCTGCCGAGCCAGAGCACGGTCCCGGCGATGGCCCAGCAGGCCACGGCGGCGGCGATGAACTGTCCGAACTGCTGCTTCGCCGGCGTCGCGCCGACGAGGTAGCCCGTCTTCAGGTCCTGCGAGATGTCGCCCGCCTTCGACGCGGCGATGCAGACCACCGTGCCGACGGTAAGGATGGCCGCGCGCGCCGACGCATCGGTCCAGTCGAGGGCCACGAAGATCACGGAGACGCCGAGGAGCGTCACGAGCGTCATCGCCGAGGTCGGGTTCGACGACACGCCGATCAGGCCGACGATGCGCGACGAGACGACCACGAAGGCGACGCCGAAGATGGCCACGCCGAGGGCGGCCACGGTGCGCGGGCCGAGAGCCATGTTGCCGGCCAGCAGTCCCGGCACGGCGATCAGCGTGATGACGACGAGCACCGGCACGACCACCACTACCCACGGCGGCACGTCGCGATCGGTGCGCTCGCCTGTGTTCTCCGTCCCGCCGCCGCGCAGGCCGCGCATGACCGCCGCGAACGAGCTGACCATCGTCGGCAACGCCCGGATGACCGCGGCGATGCCCGCCGCCGCCACCGCTCCCGCGCCGATGTAGCGCACGTACTTGTTCCAGATCTGCCCGGCGCTGAGATCGGCGATCAGCGTCTTCGTCTCCGGAAAGAGCGGCACCGGCAGCGAGTTGCCGACCACGGCGATCAGCGGCGTCAGCACGATCGCGGAGATGAGCGACCCCGAGACCATGATGGCCGACTGCCGGTAGCCGAGGATGTAGCCGACGGCCAGCAGCGCCGGCGCGATCTCGAGCGCCAGCTCGGCCTTCGGGATGACCGGCAGGTGCATGGCCAGCTCGGACGGCAGCAGGATCAGTGCGCCGAGGGCCAGCTTCACCGCCGCGCCGACCAGGATGCCGATGAAGATCCACTTGCCGCCACTCCCCGTCGTCGCCGTCGTCGCGCGCAGCACCTCGGCACATGCGGTGCCCTCGGGATACGGCAGCTCGTCGGCCGAGCGGACGATGAGCAACCGCCGCAGCGGCACCATCGCCGCGATCCCGAGAAATCCGCCGAGGAGCGCCAGCGTCCCCACCTGCCAGAGCGGCGGCGCGAATCCCCACAGAAAGAGGGCCGGGATGGTGAAGATCGTCCCCGACGCCAGCGACGAGCTGGCCGAGCCGATGGTCTGCGAGATGTTCGCCTCGAGCAGGATGCCGGCGCGGTTGCGGAAGAGCTTGAACAGCGCCACGGTCAGCACGGCGATCGGGATCGAGGTCGAGACGGTCAGCCCGACCTTCAGGCCGAGGTACGCATTCGCGGCGCCGAACAACACGCCGAAGAGGATCCCCGCGACCACCGCGCGGAACGTGAACTCGATGACGGATTCGGATCGCTGTACGTCGACGCTCATGGCGCGTAACGATACCGCGAGCGGCCGTCAGGCGACTCCCTGCGCTCAGCAGACCACATTCAAACCACCAACGAACCTCCCGCGCCAATTGCTGTCATCCTGAGCCGCAGGAACCGTCCCACGAAGCCTGAAGTATGGCGGCGAAGGAACCCCCTCCGATTGCACGCTCCCTGCTCCGTCGGCAGGGGATCCTTCGCCGTCTACGCGGCTTCCAAGAAACTCGAATTTTCGTGTTCGCAACCAGCGTATTTGCAAGTACTTGCATTTTGCCTTGAGCGAGGCACGCTCAAGATAGTTTCTTTCCCTCAGGTG